>ENA-OROH01000324-OROH01000324.1-human-gut-metagenome-genome-assembly--contig:-NODE-324-length-57804-cov-13.742957_pt1 | contig 57804 bp, 47 predicted proteins | sample MGYA00242125_ERZ509042 | MGnify/ENA primary metagenome ERZ509042 (study PRJEB26280, sample SAMEA2338738) | human gut metagenome | biome: human gut; feature: human-associated habitat; material: faeces... | reverse complement strand
TCTTCCCGACCGGCTTGTTGGCAGGCAATTACCGGCTGGAGATTGAGACCTATTTTGCCAGTGGAAACAGCATCTTGAAGAACCCACGCACCTTGGTTTGTCCGGTACTTTTGAAAGTAGAATAACCACTAAGTAAGCGAAGGCAGTCTTCGCACCATTGCGAACGATGCCTTCGCTTAGTTGCGAACGATGTCTTCGCTTAGTTGCGAACAGTACCTTCGCTTAGTAGCGAATGGCGGCTTCGCTTAGCTGCGAATGGTGACACCTTAGTTTTTCTTCTTGTTCTAGAAAAGAAGAAGTTCAATCCGAATATAAAAAACGGGTTAAAACATAGCCTCACGCTATCAGAGCTATTCAATAAGTCAATATTTCCAATCCATGGTCCGTCATTACAAAGGTATGTTCCCATTGTGCTGAAGGCAAACCATCATCGGTTAAGACCGTCCAGTTATCATCAGCATCGATATAAACATCATACCGCCCCATATTAATCATGGGCTCAATGGTAAATACCATGCCGGGCACCAATAACATTCCGGTTCCTTTCTTTCCAAAATGAGTAACTTCGGGTTCTTCGTGAAACTCCAGGCCAACACCATGACCACATAAATCACGCACGACAGAATAACCGTTCTTTTCGGCATGTTTCTGAATGGCATGACCTATATCCCCGACAAAGCCAAAAGGCTTGGCGACTTCCATACCAATCTGCAAACACTCTTTCGTTACTTCTACCAAACGACGTTTGGCGGGAGAAACATTCCCGATCATAAACATGCGGGAAGCATCCGAATAATATCCGTCCAAAATCGTAGAAACATCCACATTGATAATATCCCCATCCCGTAAAATCTCCTTCTCACTGGGAATACCATGACAAACCACCTCGTTGATCGAAGTACAAACGCTCTTTGGAAACCCTTCGTAATGAAGCGGAGCCGGAATAGCTCCATGATCCATCGTGTATTCATAAACCAGCTTATCGATCTGCTCGGTCGACATACCTTCTTTAATTTCACTTTCCACCAAATCGAGGACGCCTGTATTCACCACACCACTTCGACGGATTCCTTCGATCTGCTCCGGAGTCTTTATCAGGCTTCGCTTCGGAACCAAATGTCCTTTATTCTGGTAATACAGCACTTGCTTGTCCAACTCGGTCAAAGGCTGTCCTTTGATCAAGTGCCAATTGTTGATTTTTCTTCTTGACATCATATTTTCCTTTTTTAGTCACACAAAAGTACACAAACCTTCGGTTAAAATCTCATTCTTAACGCTGGATTATTCATTCTCTTTCCTAAAAAGCAGAAACAGTTTGGAAAGAAATACGTATCTTTGCCGTCTGTTATCATAGCAAATACCCAATAAACAATGGCATCAAAAGTAACAAAAGGTTTCTTAATTCTATTTTGGTCATTATTCATCGCCGGCATAGCTGCCGTCTATATGCTTTTCGCAGCTATTGCCAACGGCTCAATCGGATATATGCCACCTGTGGAACAATTGGAAAACCCGATAGACAAATACGCATCACAGGTTATTTCTTCAGATGGAAAAACAATCGGAAGTTATGCCCATAGTTCAGACAACCGAATCTTCGTTACATACAACGATTTATCACCCGATTTGGTAAAAGCCTTGATCGCAACGGAAGATATCCGCTTTGCAGAACACAGCGGTATTGATGCAATCGGTCTGTTCCGAGCCATCATTAAACGAGGTATTTTGATGCAGAAAAGCGGTGGTGGTGGAAGTACCATCACTCAGCAATTAGCCAAGCAGTTATTCTCGCCAAGTGCTGATAACTTCATGGAACGTCTTTTCCAAAAACCTATCGAATGGGTAATTGCCGTACAGTTGGAACGATATTACACCAAAGAGGAAATCATCAATATGTACCTGAATAAGTTCGATTTCCTTTACAATGCGGTAGGAATCCAATCGGCAGCCTCTGTCTACTTCGGGAAAACACCAAAGACGCTGAGTATAGAAGAAGCAGCAACCTTGGTTGGTATGTGCAAGAACCCTTCTTACTTTAATCCGGTTCGCAGAAACGAACGTACACGCGGCCGTAGAAATACCGTACTCGACCAGATGCAAAAGGCCGGATACATAACACCAGCTGAATGTGACTCGCTAAAAAAGCTCCCGTTAAAGCTTCGGTTCAAACGTATTGATCACAAAGAAGGTTTAGCTCCGTATTTCCGGGAATATTTACGTATGACTTTAACAGCCCAAAAGCCGAACCGAAAGAATTACGCCTCTTGGCAAGAACAAAAGTTCAAAGAAGACTCCGTTTCATGGGAAACAAATCCGTTGTATGGCTGGTGCAACAAGAACAAACGTGCAGACGGAGAATTTTATAACCTATATACGGATGGTCTGAAAATCTATACGACGATTGATTCCCGTATGCAGAAATATGCAGAAGAAGCCGTTCGTGAACATATTGGAGAATACCTTCAACCTCAATTCACAAGAGAGAAAAAAGGAAGAAGCTATGCTCCGTTCTCCCGAGATCTACGGGCAGGCGAAGTTGATACAATCTTGATGCGCGCCATGCATCAGACTGATCGGTATCGTTCGATGAAGAAAAGTGGCATGAAAGAGGAAGAGATGAGAAAAGAATTCCAAAAGCCGGTGGAAATGCGGGTATTTACCTGGGATGGTCCGGTTGACACCCTCATGTCTCCGTGGGATTCTATCCGTTACCACAAAGGTTTCTTACGCTCAGCGTTCATGTCAATGGATCCACACAATGGACATGTAAAAGCATACGTAGGCGGTATTGATTACAACTACTTCCAATACGATATGGTAAACGGAGGACGTCGGCAAATCGGTTCAACCATCAAGCCGTACTTATACTCTTTAGCCATGATTGAAGGAATTAGTCCGTGTGATGAAATGTTGCACGTTCAGCAGCAACTGACCGATGAGAATGGTAAACTGTGGATTCCAAGAAACTCCAACAAGAAACGGATTGGAGAAATGGTAAGTATCCAATGGGGATTACAGAATTCGGATAACTGGGTAACGGCATATTTAATGAGTAAGTTATCACCTTATACATTTGTACGCTTATTACACTCCTTCGGATTAAAAGGCGAGATAGATCCTGTTGTTTCAGTCTGTCTGGGAACTCCGGATGTTTCTGTCGGTGAAATGGTAAGTGCCTATTCAACCTTTGCCAACCAAGGTATTCGTGTTGAGCCTTTATATGTAACTCGTATCGAAGATTCTTACGGTAACACCATTGCAAACTTCACAACGCAAGTGAATGAAGTATTGACAGAAGATGCTTCCTTCAAGATGTTACACATGTTGAGAAATGTAATTGATGGCGGTACCGGCGGACGTATTCGCGGTCGTTACCACATCAAAGCTCCAATGGGTGGAAAAACAGGAACGACACAGAACAACTCCGATGCCTGGTTCATGGGCTTTACTCCTAATCTGGTTTCCGGTTGTTGGGTAGGTGGTGAAGAACGATCCATACATTTCGACCGGATGGAATGGGGACAAGGAGCCGCTTCTGCCCTACCGGTTTATGGCTTGTTTATGCAAAAAGTATATGCCGACAAGTCTTTAGGTTATTCCGAAGAAGAAGAATTTGAGATTCCGGAACAATACATGGATCCATGCGCTAACAAATCGTCAGAATCAACACCACAAGGACAAGAAAATTACCCAGGTGGAATAGACAAAATGTTCGAATAATTCTCTATATTTGCGATTATTCACGCAATAAAGAGAAGACGTATGGTTAATAGAGAGTTGATTTGCCCTCAAAGCATTGTTGTCGTTGGTGGTTCTAATAATGTACATAAACCCGGAGGACGACTGGTCAGAAATTTGTTAGACGGTAAATATAAAGGATGCTTGTATGTTGTCAACGCAAAAGAGACAGATGTTCAAGGATTGAAGTCTTATCATTCCGTTCAAGACATACCGGAAACGGAAATGGCCATTCTTTCCATTCCAAGTAAAGCCTGTGTTGAAGTTGTTGATGTGCTGGCACACCAAAAGAATGTAAAAGCCTTTATTATCATCTCTGCCGGATTTGGAGAAGAGACCAAAGAAGGCGGTCAGTTGGAAGATCAAATTTTGCATACAATCAATGAAGTAGGTGCATCTTTAATCGGTCCGAACTGCATCGGTTTAATGAATATTCATTTCCATGGCGTATTTACCCAACCCATTCCTGAATTTCATCCTGATGGTGTTGATTTCATATCCAGTTCGGGTGGTACAGCCCTCTTCATTATCGAATCAGCATTGAGCAAAGGATTACGGTTCTCATCTGTTTGGTCGGTAGGAAACTCCAAACAATTAGGTGTGGAAGATATTCTGGAATACATGGACCGGAATTTCAACGCAGCCACGGATTCCAAAATCAAGATGCTTTATATCGAACAGATCAAAGATCCAGATAAACTCTTGTATCATGCTTCTTCGTTAATCCGCAAAGGATGTAAAATCACAGCTATAAAAGCCGGAAGTACAGAATCAGGTAAACGGGCAGCCTCATCTCATACTGGAGCAATAGCCAGCTCTGATTCAGCCGTAGAAGCTTTATTCAGAAAAGCAGGTATTGTTCGTTGCTACAGTCGTGAAGAATTAACTACTGTTGCCAGTATCTTTACCCTGAAAGAAGTAAAGGGTAAGAATTGTGCCATCGTTACTCATGCCGGTGGTCCGGCAGTCATGCTTGCTGATGCGTTATCAAAAGGACGATTGAATGTACCTGATCTAAACGGACCAATCGCAGAAGAGCTGAAAAGCAAGTTATATCCAGGAGCAGCTGTAGGTAATCCAATTGATATTATCGGAACAGGAACTCCAGAGCACTTGGCAACTGCTATTGACTATTGCGAAAACCGGTTTGATAACATTGATCTGATGATGGTTATTTTCGGAAGTCCGGGATTGGTCAAGCTCTATGATGCATACGAAGTGCTTCATAAGAAAATGGAAGAATGCCGAAAACCGATCTTCCCGGTATTGCCGTCTATCGTAACAGCTGGTCCGGAAGTACAAAGCTTCATCAAGAAAGGTCATGTTAACTTCTCGGATGAGGTAACATTGGGTACAGCTTTGGCCCGTGTCCTCAATACGCCGAAGCCAGCAAGTACAGACATTCAACTTTACGGAGTTGATGTTCCGGAAGTAAGAAGAATTATTGACCGCTTACCGGCTGATGGTTATTTAAGTCCGGAAGAAACTCGTTTATTACTCAAAGCAGCCAATATACCATTAGTAGAAGAATTTACTTCCAGCGATAAAGATGAACTACTGGCTTTTGCCCGTAAAATCAAATATCCGGTTGTAGCGAAAGTTGTCGGACCGGTACATAAAAGCGATATGGGCGGCGTTGCTTTGAATATCCGTTGCGACGAACATTTACTATTCGAATACGAACGGATGATGAAATTACCGGGAGTTACAGGTATCATGGTTCAGCCAATGCTAAAGGGACAGGAGTTATTCTTAGGAGCGACATACGAGAATAAATTCGGTCATATTGTCTTCTGCGGATTAGGTGGCATCTTTGTAGAAGTATTGAAAGATGTCAGCTACGGTTTGGCTCCTCTTTCTTATGATGAAACATTCTCCATGATCCGTTCTTTGCGAGGCTATCCAATCATCAAAGGGACTCGTGGACAAAGAGGAATCGATGAACAGCAATATGCAGACCTAATAGTTCGTCTTTCTACGTTACTCCGCTTTGCTAATGAGATCAAAGAAATGGATATTAATCCGCTAGTAGCAACCGAACGTGGATTGTTTGCCGTAGATGCCCGTATCAGAATAGAGAAATAATCCATAAAAGGTTGTTCTTTTCAAGAAAGGAACAACCTTTTTTATTTGTTTTACGGTAATATTCCCGTACATTTGCATGAAACAATTAAATCATAGAGAGTATGAAAACACATCTCCTGAAAACGATAATCTGTTTGGTTGCTTTCGGATTATTAACAACTGGTTGTCAGCATACAACACAGAAAGAGGCAGACAATGCTGTAAAGTTCGACTCTATTCTTGTAGATAAGACATATCATCTGCTGGACAATCCGAAAAATCCCAATTGTAACTTACAAATCAAATTCACATATCCGGTTAGTGTGGAAAATGATTTGTTGGCAGATATTCAGAAACAATTCGTTTTGGCTTATTTCGGCGAGGCTTACGAGAACTTATCGCCCAAAGATGCGGTAGAAAAATATCAGAACGATTATCTTGCCGCCTACAAAGAACTGGAACCAGACTACGAGGAAGAACTGAAAAGAGCAGAAGACGGAACACCGGTCGGTGCCTGGTTTTCTTATTACGAATTATCTTCCAACCAAATTCAGTTCAATCAAAATGACTTGATCAGTTTTACCGTCAATTTCGAGAATTATACAGGAGGCGCACATGGTGCTCATGCCTACAATCATTTCGTCATCGACTTGAAGAACGGGAAAAAGTTAAAGGAAGAAGATATATTCATAGACAGTTATCAGGAACAATTGGCTGCAATATTAGTAGCCCAAATCGCTAAACAGAATAACGTAACCGATCCGAAAGAACTAGAGAATATGGGATTCTTCAGTGTGGACGAGATTTATCCGAACAATAACTTCCTGATCGATGAAACAGGAATTACCTATACATTTAATGAATACGAGATAGCGGCTTACGTTGTCGGACCTATTCATGTACATATTCCATTTGAAGATGTACAGTTATTATTGAAGCAAGAAAGTCCGATTGCATCGTTAGCAGGCTTGTAAAACAATAAACAGAATTGATAAATATGGAACAAGAAAATCCTATCCGTCCAGCTTGTGTCGCAGAGCAGTTGGCCATCTTGCAAGGTTATTTCCCTCAGCTGAGTGAAAAACAGACCGAACAGTTTCAGGCTTTATATGATCTGTATGCCGACTGGAATGCCAAGATTAACGTCATATCCAGAAAAGATATCGAGAATTTATACCTGCATCACGTTTTACATTCGTTGGGTATTACAGCGATGCTCCATTTCAAGGATGGATCTTCTGTCATGGATTTAGGTACAGGGGGCGGATTTCCAGGTATTCCTCTGGCAATCCTTTATCCACAGGTAAAGTTTCACTTGGTTGACAGCATCGGAAAGAAGATTAAAGTTGGACAGGCTGTCGCAGAAGCCATTGGATTGCAGAATGTGACTTTCCGTCATTGTCGGGGTGAAGAAGAGAAACAAACATTCGACTTTGTTGTAAGCCGGGCGGTCATGCCTCTGGCTGATCTCGTGAAAATCATCCGGAAGAATATCCGCAAAGAACAGATCAATGCTTTGCCCAACGGACTGATTTGTCTCAAAGGTGGTGAATTGGCGCATGAAATATTACCGTTCAAAAACCAGGCTATCCAACTGGATTTGTCAGATACATTCTCTGAAGAATATTTCAAAACCAAGAAAGTCGTATACGTACCGCTATGATGGAGATCAAACAATTCACGGTCAATTTCTTCGGAGAGAACTGCTATCTGTTATATGACGAAACAAAGGAAGCGGTTCTTATTGATTGCGGTTGCATGAACAGACAAGAGTTTTCTCAAGTCGAAGGATTCATCACCCAACAGCAATTACTCCTTAAGCATCATCTTTGCACACATTATCATGTAGATCATCTGATGGGTGCCGCATTGGTTTACCAGCAATACGGACTTCTGCCGGAAGTTTGTCGGGAAGATACCGTTGTATTACCGCCAGTCGGCCAGCAAGCGGTGATGTTCGGATTACCCAACATTCAGGAAACAGCTATCGGAACTTACTTGAATGAAGGAGATGTTATTCATTTCGGTCATACAAAGCTGGAGGTAATAGCTGTTCCGGGACATTCTCCCGGTAGTGTAGCCTTCTACCAGAAAGAACTAGGCTGCGTCTTTGTGGGCGATGCCTTGTTTGCCGGCAGTATCGGACGAACTGATTTATGGGGTGGTGATGCTCATGAATTAATCCGTTCCATCCATCAGGCATTATTTACCTTGCCTGATTCGACAGTTGTTTATCCGGGACATGGTCCTGAAACAACCATTGCTTACGAGAAATCTAATAATCCTTATTTATAAAAACATCATTTATGGATACAACTAAATTTGTTAATCGCCATGTAGGTATCACAGCAGAGGATCTTCCTGATATGCTGAAGACTGTTGGCGTGAATACGCTCGATGAGTTGATCGACCAGACAATTCCGGCAAATATCCGCTTGAAGCAGCCGTTGAACCTGCCCGACCCCATGACAGAACGTGAATTCGCTGAACACATTAACGAATTGGCTTCGAAGAATGAAGTCTTTACTTCTTATATTGGTATGGGCTGGTATGATACGGTTTGTCCGGCTCCTATCCAACGCAATGTATTCGAAAATCCGGTTTGGTACACTTCTTACACACCGTATCAGGCCGAAGTATCACAAGGCCGATTGGAAGCCCTGTTGAATTTCCAGACAGTTATCTGTGATCTGACTGGTCTTCCTTTAGCTAACTGTTCGCTACTCGACGAAGCAACAGCCGCAGCCGAAGCAGCTACGATGTTCTTCGGTGCACGCAGTCGTGCCCAAGTTAAAGCCGGTGCAAACGTATTGTTTGTAGATGAGAAGGTATTTGCTTCTACTTTGGCCGTCATTCATACCCGTGCCATTCCGCAAGGGATGAAGATCGTGACCGGCGACTATAAGACTTTCACCTTTACTCCGGAAGTATTCGGTGCAATCGTACAGTATCCGAATGCCGATGGTTCTATTGAAGATTACCGGGAATTCATCGGCCGCGCCCAAGAAAACGAAACAAAAGTAGCCGTTGCTGCTGACTTGATGAGTCTGGTCTTGCTGACTCCTCCGGGAGAATGGGGTGCTGACGTCGTATTCGGAAGCAGCCAGCGTTTCGGTATTCCGATGTTCTACGGCGGACCGTCTGCTGCTTACTTTGCTACAAAGGATGAATATAAGCGTGCTATTCCCGGACGTATCATCGGTATCTCGAAAGATGCTTACGGACATCCGGCATATCGTCTGGCACTGCAAACACGTGAACAGCATATCAAACGTGAAAAGGCAACGTCAAATATTTGTACCGCACAAGCATTGCTGGCTACAATGGCAGGCTTCTATGCCATATATCACGGAGCAGAAGGTTTGAAGAACATTGCCAGCCGGATCCATGCAACAGCCGGATTCGTTGCTAAAGAACTGGAAAAGTTAGGATACAAGCAACTGAACAAGGACTTCTTCGATACATTGAAGATCGAATTGCCAGCCAATGTATCTATTGATGCTTTGCGTGAAATTGCTTTGGAATGCAAAGTCAATCTGCGTTATTTCGACAGTGGATTGGTTGGTATCAGTATTGATGAAACAACACAACCAACGGATGTAGGTGTTCTGATGTATATCTTCTCGGGTGCAGCCGGTAAAGATTACATGTTGCAGGAAGCTATTCCTTGCCAGACTTACTTCGATCCGAAGTTTGCCCGTACTTCTTCTTTCTTGCAGCAAGATGTCTTCAAGAAATATCATACCGAAACAGAACTGATGCGCTACATCACCCGTTTAGGAAGAAAGGATGTTTCATTGGCTCAGTCGATGATTTCTCTGGGTTCTTGTACTATGAAGCTAAACCCGGCTTCTACCATGCTGCCTTTGAGTTTGGCTCAATTCCAGAATATCCACCCGTATGCACCGGAAGAACAGGTAGAAGGTTACAAGGAACTGATCGAGAACTTGTCATCATATCTGTGCGAGATCACCGGTTTCAAGGGATGTACTTTGCAGCCTAATTCAGGAGCTGCCGGCGAATATACCGGATTGCGTGTCATCCGGGCTTATCTGGAAAGCATCGGTCAAGGTCATCGTAATATCGTTTTGCTTCCGGCCTCAGCACATGGTACCAATCCGGCCAGTGCTATCCAATGCGGATTTACTACAGTTACCGTGAAATGTGATGACAAAGGTAACATCGACCTGGAAGATTTCCGCGCCAAGGCAGAAGCCAACAAAGACAATCTGGCTGCCAGCATGATTACATATCCGTCTACTCACGGTATCTTCGAAGCGGATATCAAGGAAATGTGTGAGATTGTTCACGCTTGTGGTGGACAATTATATATGGACGGTGCCAATATGAATGCACAGGTAGGATTAACCAATCCGGGAACAATCGGTGCAGATGTATGTCACTTGAACTTGCATAAGACATTCTCCTCACCTCACGGTGGTGGCGGTCCTGGCGTAGGTCCGATCTGCGTTGCTGAACATCTGGTTCCGTTCTTGCCTCAACATCCGGTTTTGTTCGGAAGTGATCTGAATACAGTTTCAGCTGCTCCTTACGGAAGTGCCGGTATCCTGCCGATCACTTACGGATATATCCGCATGCTGGGAGCAGAAGGCTTGACTATGGCTACCAAGATTGCCATATTGAATGCCAACTATCTGGCTGCTAAATTCAAGGATACATACGGTATCGTTTATACTGGAACGACAGGACGTGTCGGACATGAATTGATTTTGGAATGCCGTACCGTAAAAGAACGTACGGGTATCGACGAAAGTGATATTGCTAAACGTTTGATGGACTTCGGTTATCATGCTCCTACCCTTTCTTTCCCGGTTCATGGAACATTGATGGTTGAACCGACTGAAAGTGAAAGCAAAGCCGAACTGGATCGTTTCGTAGAAGTACTGGAATGTATCTGGAATGAAATCAAAGAAGTAGAAGATGGTACTGCCGACAAGACCGACAACGTGCTGAAGAATGCACCGCATCCGGAATACGAAGTAGCTGCCGATGAATGGAATCACAGCTATCCGCGCAGTAAAGCTGCCTTCCCGCTGGAATGGTTGCACGACAGTAAGTTTTGGATTAACGTAGCCCGCGTAGATAATGCATATGGCGATCGTAACTTAGTTCCGACTATCTGTAATTGCCAAATCTGAGACTTCTCGGACAAGTCTCCACTATAAACCGACAGCGGTAGCTTCTTGAATTGGAAACTACCGCTGTTTCTTTTCCTCTTATTTCTTTCTGGCTGCCACAGCCAATAAGATTCCTAAAACAACTCCCAGTAAAGCGGCAAATAAAACACGGGCTTCTTCAGGAAGCAGGAATGTAATGGTATGTGCCGGAACCCAGAAGAACGGAATCGTTTTCTTGAATACAAAGTTCCATTGTACGTCCCAATTCAGATGAGTTATGATTTGTGTCATCGGTATAGGTGTCAATAAACTCTTTACCGAACCGCCGCATTGCAGGATATGGGTATCTGTAATCTTATGGAATGTCATAAATACCGGAGCAAAAATACCGTTCATTCCTAATGAAATACACAGGGCTACCCAAAACTTGTCCAGACTAAAGCTCCCAGCCATCGCTTCTACGGCATTCGTCATGCCCATATAGACCAGTAACTGCGGAACACCTTTCGAGAAGATTATCATGGCCATATTAATACCGATGCCTAATATTCCCCAAATCACCATGCGCGGGATGATTCCAAATCCCACACGATTGTAAACACCGGTACTGATCCGCAGTCCCAAACACTCACCCAACATGGATAAAATTGCAAACTTCAGGAAACTCATCACCATACCGTGTGCTGCATTGAATGCCTTATATCCGGCATACAGCTCCGGACTTAACAGGAAAGGAAGGAATAGAATCACTACCACCAAAAGAAATAAATAATCGCTCTTTCTCATCATTTTGTTATGTTTTTCATGACTATTGCGACAAATATAACATAATAATTCGGTTTCTGCATCATGAAACCGAATTATTTTTAAGGAAAGATGAAAAAAACGATCCGAGTTATAAAAGAGAAGCTATTTCCGGCAGAGAGCTTTCCCGGGTAGCATCAGGCAACAGTATAATAGGCAGTTGCGGCAAACGTTCCTTCAAATAATCCAAGGTGTTCTTTTCAATCTCTGCATCTTCCTTCGGATATTGGTTATAAACCAACGCTGCCACCTCGATTCCGTATTGACGACAAGCCGAAAGGCTCAGCAATGTATGATTGATACTGCCTAATCTCCCACTGGTAACTAAGACGACCGGATACTGATGCTGCTGAATATAATCGATGGTCAATATCTGATGATCTACCGGAACCATCAGTCCGCCGGCTCCTTCCAGCAGGACATATTCATATTTCTCTTGCAGTTTCCGGGTTGCTTCTCCGATGACGGCATAATCAATCGTGCGACCATCGCGGTCGGCTGCCATATGCGGCGAGCAAGGATACGTGAAGATATACGGACAAGTCAGGCCCATCCGGTCTTCTTCAGTAAAGGAAATGCCTTGAATCTTCCGATGCATCTCGATATCTTCAGATACTTCCTGGCAACCCGTCTGTATCATTTTCTGCGTAATCACGGTTTTTCCGGCAGCGGCAATTGCCTTTGCCAGCAATCCTGTTGCATAGGTTTTCCCGATATTGGTATCAATACCAGTGACAAATAATACTTTTCCCATTTCTTTTTCCTTTTATTTTCTGACGGCCAAGATATACAATGGCCGGTATGTTAATGTTACCTGTTGATTGTTAGTTCCAAACTTTTCCTGATAAGCGGCACAGAATGTACGTAACTTACCCGGTGTCCAGAACTCCGAATGATTGGCCGTTACACCCGTTTCCTTCAAGTGACGGAGTACAGCCTGCGGAGAAGTAAACAGCAAACGGATGGTTTCTGTTTCCTGAAAATCTACCTGATAAAACGGTTCCAGCCAGTCATTCCATTGTTCGGTCGAAGGATAGAAAAGCCCTTGACCCGTCAGCTCCCGGATTTCTACCAGATTTCCCGGCAGAAAAGTAGAGAACAGTAAAACATCGCCCCTACGCTGGCAGCCAGCCAGCCGACCAACAAAACTTTCCGGCTCCGGAATCCACTGGAAAACCGACGAGGATGCAATCAGCTGATACGGTCCTTTCCAGGCTTTTGTAGCAGCATCAGCACAGACGAAACGTGTTCCTTCGGCACAATAACTCAAAGCTTTATCCGCACAAGTCGGATACAGGTCGTTGAGCGTCCAAAGCGCTGAAGCACACGACTGCTGCAAATAACGGGTAAAGCCACCGGTTCCGCAACCGATTTCCAAGGCTGTCGCCGGACGGAAACGATGCTTTTGCTGATAGACTTCCCAGATAGCCGACAAATGCCGGGCTATTTGCTGTTGCGCCACGGCAGCTTCGTCGTACGTCAGGCAAGCCCGGTCGAACTTCCGCCGTATCCGTTCACTATCTATACTGTAACGAGTTCGTTCCATTGTTTCCATAAGCCAAAAGGATCATGTGGAGCTTGTACTTCTTTTATCCGGACATTCCGCCGCTGCCAATGGGTCAATTGATTGGCGGTTGGGAAGATCCGGTCTGATAAACCAACGATGGCCTGATCCCAGGTAAAGTCAGCCGGCTTTTCTTTCCGCACCTGAATAGCCTGGAACAAATAGCGCAGCTCGTCGGATATCTCGTCTATGGGTCGCGGCGGTACAGCTTCCCAAACAGCCAGCCGTTCCTTTCCGCCACACATCCGTCGGTTGAAACGCCGGATGCCATCGGGTGTCAGATTCTCCAACGTACCCCGAAAGATGGCTTCCGGAATACCTTCGGTATCATGGACGGGACAACCGGTTCCGTTGATGGCGATCTTCCGTTCCCAATGTACGGACGATTCATCCGCAAAAAGCTGTTCTGCCACCCATACGCCCAGCGACCATGCCAGCAAAGTAACCGACGGATAAGCCGACAAGTCGGCATCAAACGTCAGATTCCTGTAATCAGATACCAGCCAGACATCCTGATCCGGCTCAGCCTGTAAAGAGTGAAACAAAGCAGGCGAGGCAGACCAGCCACAAAAAAACAGCAGTAACCGGGGACGGCCTTCGCAGATATATTTCTCAATCTCCATAGTTTTTTATATTTTCTCCCGAAAAAAACTTACCGATCTCTCCGTATTTACTTTATACCGAACCGACGAACATATATTCGCCCAGGGCGAATATATGTTCAGCATGGGCGATTATATGTTCGCCGACGGCGAATAAAGAAAAAGAGACCGTTTCAGATAGTTTTTCCGGTTGTGTTTCCAAATTTTTCTTCCAAGTTTTCAAAAATATAAGCCAGCAAGGCATCCATTTCCTCCGTCGTTACATCTGCCGTCAAGGAGAAACGGATACGGGACGTTCCTTTCGGAACGGTTGGCGGACGTACCGGAAGGCAATAAAAGCCATACCGACGCAACTCTTCAGCCGTTAATACACAGTCCTCGTTTGCCCCGATGATAAAGGGAACAATATGACTTCGGGATATTTCTCCTCCGTGTCCCTGCAAGGCAGCTGCCAGCTTCCGGCTGATAGCGGCTAAGTGTTGACGCCGGACATTCATCTGCGGCAAACGCCGGAACAGGAAGGTTGTCCAGGCAATCTGGGCAGGAGGCAAAGCCGTGCTGAATATTAACGGGCGCATGGTATTGATCAAATACGTCCGAATCTCCTGACTACACAAGAGATAGGCACCCATCGATGCCATCGCCTTACCAAAGGTTCCGACCAGCAAGTCGATATCTTGCAGACAACCACATTCTTCGGCTACACCCAAACCCCGGCTACCACGTACGCCAATAGCGTGCGCCTCATCAACATACAACAATACATTCGGATAGTTATGCTTCAATGCTACCAATCGGTTCAGATCAGCTACATCACCATCCATACTGAAAACACTTTCGGTCGCTACGATTACCTGCTCGTATCTCGGAGTTTCCTTCTGGAGAATCTGTTCCAAATGCTCATAGTCGTTGTGGCGATACCGGAGAAAAGATGTACCACTCAGCAACAAACCATCGATGATGCTGGCATGAACCAGCTTATCGGCCACCAACAAAGTCTGCTTGTCTGCCAAGGCAGGCAAGATACCGGTATTGGCATGATAACCACTATTGAATACCAAAGCCGCCTCGCGCCCGAATGTTTCTGCCAGAAGTTGTTCCAAGACCTCGTATTCGGTAAAGTTCCCCGTCAGCAAACGAGAAGAAGACGACGACAAGGGGCAATCCGAATCCCGCAGCCAATCCAGAAATTCATTCCGTAAATTCCGGTCATTAGCCAGACCCAAGTAATCGTTCGACGATAGATTCAACATCCGCTGCCCGTCTTGTTCGATCCATTTTCCCTGATGAACAACATGCGGCAAACTGCGCAAACTGCCATTTGCCGCCAATTCATGCAATATCTTCTGATAATCTTTCATGATAAAACCCGCAATAAACCGGTTGTTAATTGATGGAGTTCTTCGGGCGAGATGATAAAGGGCGGCATTACATATACCAACTTTCCGAAAGGACGTACCCAAATACCTTCTTCCACAAACCGCCGTTGCAGTGTAGCCATATCAACAGGTTCCTTCATCTCGACTACACCAATAGCACCCAAAACCCGAACTTCGCGCACCGAAGGGAAGTCGGCTGCCGGCGCCAGTTCTGCTTTCAGCTGCGTCTCAATCCGACGGACCTTTTCCTGCCAGCCACTTTCCAATAATAAAGAAACCGAAGCCGAAGCAACCGCACAAGCTAACGGATTTCCCATAAAGGTTGGACCATGCATAAAGCATCCGGCTTCTCCGGAACAGATCATATCGGCAATCGGTTGCGTAGTAATCGTGGCGGATAAAGTCATATACCCGCCTGTCAAGGCTTTTCCGATACACATGATATCGGGTTCTACGCCGGCCCATTCCCAGGCAAAGAGCTTTCCGGTCCGTCCGAAACCGGTAGCGATCTCGTCGAATATCAGCAATACGTTGTATTGATTACATAATTCGCGGGCACGCACCAGGTAAGTCGGTGAATAAAAGTACATGCCTCCGGCACCTTGTACGACAGGTTCGAGTATCAAAGCTGCAATATCCTCGGCATGTTGACGGAGCAAATCCTCCAAAGGCCGGATGGCTTCTTCATTCCATTCATCAGAAAAGCGTACGGAAGGTTGCGGAATGAAATACTGTACCGGCAGACTCCCGGCAAAAATACCGTGCATTCCTGTTACCGGATCGCAGACTGACATGGCATGCCACGTATCACCGTGGTAACCGCTTCGGATAGTAGCAAACGCATGCTTCCGGGCTTTTCCCTGTGACTGCCAGTATTGGATTGCCATCTTCATGGCAACTTCTACCGCTACCGAGCCAGTATCAGCCAAAAAGACCTTGTCCATCGAAGGAGGAAGTATCGGCAATAACTTCGAAACCAGTTCGACTGCCGGTTCATGTGTAATACCTCCAAACATAATGTGGCTCATTTTCTTCAGCTGAGCCTCGGCTGCTGCATTCAAAACCGGATGATTATACCCATGAACTGCCGCCCACCAGGAAGACATGCCGTCAATCAGTTCCCGACCATCGGCCAAACGGATGCGGACACCCTGAGCACTTGCCACCGGATAAACGGGAAGCGGATCAATTGTTGAAGTATAAGGATGCCAGATATGTTCACGATCGAATGTCAATAATGCTTCTGTTGTCATTTTTCCCAATCAGTTTGTTCCGTCAGCGAATAGCCTTCGGAGGTGAATAATTGCCTGTCTGCTTCCACCCGGCTGCCGATTGTCGTCAATAAATCACCGATAATGGCCGAGTTGATACCTATATATAAAGCCTTACGCTGTACCGCTTCACTCAACTGGGCACGGCCACCGGAGAAACGCAAATAGGCTCTCGGATTGATAAAACGGAAAAGAGCAACCGTTGTCAGGAACTCTTCTTCCGATAAAGGAGCCGTATGTTCCAGCGGAGTACCGGGAATTGGTTGCAATAAGTTAAGAGGAATGGAAAGAATCTCTTCCTTTTGGAGGAAAAGAGCCATTTCAATACGCTGTTCCATCGTCTCTCCCATCCCGATAATACCGCCACAACAAACGCGAAAGCCAATTTCACGGGCCGTATGAATCGTTTCCATCTTCTGTTCAATCGTATGCGTTGTACACAGTTCCGGGAAATACGACGGAGCTGTTTCAATATTACAGTGATAGTTCTCCACACCACTATCATACAAAGCCTGTAATTCTTCGCGCCGCAATAAGCCCATCGAGGCACAACATTTAATAGAACTCTGCTGCTTGATCGCCTTGACCGTTTCCACAATCTGCTGCATGTCTTGTGCATTAACACGCTTTCCGCTGGTAACCAAGGCAAACCGTCCGATTCCCTGCCGTTCGTTATACACAGCATGACGTACACATTCCTCAGCAGGCAGTAAAGGATAGAGATTCACTTTTGTCGGATAATGCGCAGACTGGGCACACCATTTGCAATTCTCTCCGCAATTGCCGCTCCGGGCATTAATAATGGAACACGTATCAAACTTGTTTCCCAGATAATGACGGGTGATTTCGTGGGCAGCAGCATACAAAGCTTCACGGTCAGCAGTCAATAATGACTTGGCCTGCTGCTCATCCAACCACCGGCCATCCAATACTTGTTGTTTTAATTCATCGACCAACATATTTCCTTTTTGCTAAATAAAAAAGCGGACAGACATCCCGAAGGATATCTATCCGCTTTCATCTATGATTTATTATAATTATTCCATTCGTTTTCTTCACCGGCTACAGCAGGCAAATCAAATACCACCGGACACAAGAAGCCACTGAGTCCTTTCAATAGAAGTTCCGATTCTTCTTTCCTTTTCTCTTCCTGTTCCTGTACATCTGCAGGCATCAGATCAGCAGACAAGCACAAACAACCGTGTAACGAAAGATTCTTAGCCTGAAAACGTTCTGATACATGAGTGGCCAGTTGCCCGATATTTACCGTATGATGAATACTGATAAAAGCAGCATACGCCTTCCGGCTCCATTTCCTGAAACGGAGCACAACCGGCTTATATGTGTACTGCTTTCTCATTCTCTATAATCTTACAACCGGATTACTTGGCTACTTTTTCCAATCGCTTCAAGATAACGAAGATGAACAAGGCAGCCACCAAACAGATCGCAACCAAAACTCCCCAAACAACTGTTAAAGAAGCACCCCACATCAAAGCAGGAATACTAACCAGCAAGTTACCGATAGCAGTTGAAACAAACCAACCACCCATCATCATACCGGCATATTTAGGAGGAGCTACTTTCGATACAAACGAAATACCGATTGGTGAAAGCAACAGTTCGGCAAATGTCAGGATCAAATAAGTAGTGATCAATAGATTCGGAGTAACATCTGCCATATGCTGCGGCTGGCCGGCAGCATCAAATGTCGGAGCAGGAAGACCGATAGAACCGACTGTCATCAAAATATAGGCAACGGCAGCGACAAGCATACCCAATCCAATCTTCAACGGTGCAGAAGGTTCTTTTCCTTTCTTGGCTAACATACCGAACAAGGCAATCGAAACCGGAGTTAAAGCTACCACAAAGCAAGCATTGAAATGCTGGAAGATCGGAGCACTTACATTCGTTACATCGGGTAATCCGTTGTATTTATAGATCAATCCGCCCACTGCAGCCAAGATAACAGCCAAAGAAATGATTTTCCCTTTTCCGGTTGTACTTTGGAACAAACCAAACAAACCGTACACTACAAGAATACCAAATACCAAGTTGATGACATCAAAAGCCATGCTGGCAACACCTGTTGACGTAGTTGCAGTATAATCGCGGGCAAAATAAGTCAAAGTAGAACCGTTCTGATGGAATGCCATCCAGAAGAAAATAACCACGGCAAAAACCAAACAGAGACAAACGATACGTTCTTTGGTTGCAGCCGGACTTAATTCTTCGACCGTCGAGTTCGAGGCAGCGGCAGTTGCCTTACTACGATCAGCGTGTTTAAATGTTCCGCGGAAAAGATAATAAACAAGTATGGAGAAGATCAGAGAAGCACAAGCCACAGCAAAAGCCAAATGATATGAATCGGCCTTACTCATACCTAATGAAGTTTGTGCCCATTCCATCATCTTGATCGCTGCAGTCGGAGCAAACATGGCACCGATATTAATAGCCATATAAAAGATCTGGAAACCCGAATCTCGCTTGCTTGAGAAACGAGCTTCATCATATAAATTACCGACCATTACCTGTAAGTTTCCTTTAAAGAGTCCTGTTCCCGCACAGATCAAAGCCAAGGCACCGCCCATAGCAGCAATAGCAGGTATACCAGTTCCTAAGGGAATAGCCAATAACAAGTAACCGAAAAACATGATCGTGATACCAATTGTCACCATCTTCCCAAACCCGAACTTATCTGCCAGCATACCTCCGAATAATGGCAAGAAATAAACGAATCCCAAGAAAACAGAATAAATCAAACCGGCTGTTCCTGTTGAAAAGCCAAAGTTCGCCTGTAAAAATAATACAAATACTGCGAGCATGGTATAATAGCCAAAACGTTCTCCCGTATTGGCCAAGGCTAACGCATACAATCCTTTAGGTTGTCCTTCAAACATAAAAGTATAAGTTAAATATTGATTAATAATTTATTGAATTATCTGCTTGATTGCTCCTGTTTCCGGATAGAAATAAACTTTTACCGGAGCTTTCTTATCTTCAAACATCACCGGAGCCAATGCTTCCTGTGTACCGAACTGAGTAATCTGAGCTTCGCCTTTATACAAAGACTTGCGGCTGGTAAAGATTTCGATTCCGGCTTTTCCCGGTACATTATATACGATACCTTTCAAACTCTTCTCTTTCTTCTCAGCTTCTTTCGGATCCAATTGCGGAGCCCGTTCAATAGCTTTCAGATTCATATAGACAGGCTGGCCTCCCAAATCGTCGGCATCCACCACACCTAAATGTTCAGAGAAACGGAACAAGATTTCTTTTTCCAGATCACCAGTCGGTTCAACTGTTACTTCATAATGTTCTGTCGTATGAGTCATAACTCCAACAAACAAATTAGTCAGAGCCTGTTCCTGAGCTTCCAGTTCTTCAATTACCAACTGCATGGCTTGACCATCAGGCGGTAAATTATCGGCTTCACCGGTCAGGATATTCATCCGACTTTCCCGAATACGATAAATCTGCTTGGCTGCCACTTCGGCCTGTTTCGCTGTCGAACCAGCCATCAGCAGTTCTTCCGAGAAGACAGAAGCGTCGGTAGCTACGGCTTTCTTGGCCTTCTTGGCTGCATTATCCGCTTCTTTTGTTGAATCAGGCGTATATTCCGCATTGATAGAGCACAGCAAACCTTCTTCCGTCAAGTAAGCATACGGAGCTACTGTTCCCGGCTTAAACGAAACCATATACGTATTGTTCTTATCAGGCACACCACGATTAACTAATTTTACTTTACCTAATTCGTAGTATACCTCATCATCTGTAATTACTTTCTTTACGCCTAAATATTTCTCGGCATATTGATAATATGGACCTGCTTTACAAGTCACCTTGGTTACTTCTGCATCGACAACCAGTTCTGTCTTCGGCAACGAATAAGCCACTCCGTAATCATTTGCCTTGACCGCATTGGCTTTCACCACCTTTGTCTGTGCCACAGCCGAAAACGATAATAGCAGTCCTGCCAGTAAAACGATACTCTTTTCCATATCACTGATTCTTTTTGTTCTTTTCCTTTTTTACGGTTACAAACATACAAAATTTCTTGTAGTTAGACAACATTTCTTATTTCACCACCAGAAAAGTAAAGCAATAACAAACAAAGGGGAACATGCCCATAGCACATTCCCCATTCAAAGTGTGTGTAATTATGAAAAGGTTGAAAAGTCTTTAATGTACATTTGTACGTGTATCCCACCACATCTGTTTACCCCATGTATTATCAACAACATCTACAGTTGCAGCTTCTACATTTTCTTTATTGTACTGGTATTCATTATCCGGATACGGCATACGGAACGGAACATCATTGTGCGTTGTACCGAAACTACAGAACTTGCCCGGATATTCACCGGAAGTCTGAATTTCCTGCGGATAGCCTGTTCGACGGTACAAACTCCAAGCTTCACAATTTTCCTTAAACAAAGCGACCCACTCTTCCATATAGATACGTTCTAATGTACCATCCCATTTACCGGCATTTGCCAAATATTTTTCCGCATCGGCTGCTGAAATGCCATTGTCTTCCATAGAAATCTTGACTGCTGTCTCATAAGCTTCCTGAGCAGAAATACTTACGTTCCAACCACGTAAAGCAGCTTCAGCCATGATGAAATAGTTTTCACAGGACTTTAATACCGGTGTAAAACCTGCCGGTTCTTCACGGTACATGACTCCCATACGAGATATTGTCTGAATGTTAGAAGGTGCAGATAACGCTCCATTTTCATATCCCCGATAGACACCATCAGTAGCTGCCGGCTGCATTATCGCCGAAATACGAGGATCTTCTGTACTCAACAAATGATTGACAAAGATATTACTCATTCCATAGTCATCACGTGTACGGAAATCGTTGTAATAAGGTTCATAATAAGGAGACGAACCTTGCCAGTAGAAGTAAGCATTTTCATCACTGGAAGAAAGAACCGGATAGGTTGCCAAATCCTGACAAACTTCTTCAATGGTACTTTTAGCTAAGTCAGGAGCGACATTCACAATACGCATAGCAGCACGCAAACGTAAGGAATTACAGAACTTCTGCCATTTCTTGGTATCACCTTTAAACAAGAAGTCGCCCTCACCGATCTTGTCGGTTCCCAGACCACCAGCCATTTCGTCCGCAATAGCTTTCAGATTTTCCAAAATAGCCGGATAAATAATTTCCTGCGAGTCATATTTAGGCTTCATTTGGCCATCCTCTACCTTATTGGCTTCTGTAAACGGGATGTCACCAAACTGGTCGGTATTCAGCAACCACAAATATTCTTTGAAAATACGGGAAGCCCAACGGATATTTTTAAGTTCGTCGGCATTTTCCTCCGTCAGAGCCAGAATGTCATCCAACAACACAACCCGTCGATAACAGTTAGAAAACTTATTACCATACGTATTGTTAGTCGGGAGATAGTTGTAATTATCCATATACTGAATCTTGACAATATAACCCGCCCACGCTTCTGTGGCATCAAATCCGGCTTGTCTTGTCATAGTTTCACGCAACGTATATCCCAACATATTGGTAGGAGATCCCGTCTCCAATGCATCCGGATCACTATTAATATCATCAAAGTTACTGGTGCAACTACCCAACATCAAAGTCGCAGCTAAGGAAGCCAGTGTTGTGAGTTTAAATATATTTTTCATATTCAATGCTTGTTAAACGATTAATTAAAATGTAAGATTTACTTTCAGACCGAAACTGCGAGATGACGGAACAGCAGCCTGTTCGAAACCGACACCACGGCTATCGCTGGATACACCACCCGTTTCCGGATCCAATCGCATCTTATTTGATTTATGTACCCACAATAAAGCCAAGTTATTACCAATCAACGATACAGTTGCATTACTGATATAACGAGTCTTCGCCATCCATGCTTTTGGGAAAGTATATGAAATATAAGCTTCACGCAGTTTCAAGAAAGAACCATCAAAAGTGTAATATTCTGCAACGTCGTTCTTAAACCAACTATAGGCATCAGTCTTAATCGTATTAGTTACCCAGTTACCATTAGCATCCTGCATAACAAAACGTTCATCGTCCATCACATCCACACCGGCAACTATTGCACGTTCACGAATACCATTCTCTGCAGTAACAATAGAAGTACCTGCCGTATAACTGTGACTCATTGTCTGAGACCAAATATCACCGCCAACACGCAAATCCAACAAGAATCCAAAGTTGAAATTCTGAATAGTGAAATCATTTCGCCAGTTCAACAGGAAATCTGGAGTTACATTTCCGAAATTAACTGCACTTTCCGTCTGTGCCAATCCATTAGAATTCACTTTGATGGCACCTATCTGATCGGCAGTTGCCGTTCCTGCTTTTACATCATCCGCTGTTATACGAGCGAATCCGGTTCCTACCAAGGATCCCCACTTTTCACCTTCAACAGCCTGTGTAGCAACGCCCCAAGTCCAACCTATACCATACGTATCCAATCCCATTTCCGGATACAACTCGATAACCTTACTATTATCCTTCGAGAAGTTGAATGTACTGGTCCAGTTCAAGCCTTTCTTGCTCTGCAAGATATCACCACTCAGCTGGATTTCTACACCCTTGTTCTGGATTTCACCGGCATTGATTAGCAAAGAGGAATAACCAGTAGAATAAGGAACTGTTACGTTCAAGATCTGATCGGTTGTCGTCTTTTTGTAATAAGCGACATCCAAACGCAAACGATCATGCAAGAAACCGAATTCAGCTCCAATTTCCCACGTCTTGATACTTTCCGGTTTCAAGTTTTCATTCGGATAAGTCGTACTCTTATAAATCTGAGCTACGCCATTGAATGAACCGTCTGTATCCAAGTAGTAATAGGCACGGTTACGATAAGCTGTCGTTGCATTACCAATTTCAGCCCAACCACCACGCAGTTTCAAGAAAGAAAGTGCAGAGCCGTCACCTTTCAGCCAAGGCAACGTTTCAGTAGCGATCCAGCTCAAGCTGGCAGAAGGATAGAAGAACGCCTCATTGATTGTTGAGCTCCAGTCATTACGGGCACTGACATCCAAATACAACTGATTTTTCCATCCTACCGAAGCATTGGCATATACAGAGTTTGAACGAATATGGCTATGATCCATACTTGTAACTGCATCTCCTTTCTTATTGGCAATGGTATAAACACCCAATACGGTCAATGCTGCGGCTCCAAATTCTGTATTTTCCCAAGATACGTCTCGATAGTTGGCACCAGCCATGGCGGTAATATTGAAATCTCCAAATGTTTTGTTGAAACTGGCGATCAAGTCTAAGTTCAATTCCGTATTCTTATCGTTTGTCTGCAAGAAACCACCTTCCGGATAGTCTGAGCGGTCAATATAATGACGTTCAAAAGCAGTAGAATTATAATAATCCAAACCGGCACGACCTTCGATCTTCAAGAAATCGAACGGCTGATAGTACAAAGAAGTCTTACCAAACACACGGTCACGCTGGTAACTATTGGTATTTTCATAAACTGTGAAATACGGATTCATGTGATAATTGGTATTCCAGTTGTAATAGGTATAATTACCTGCAGCATCTTTCTGATCCCAGTTTTCTTTCAAAGTCTGCATATTAATCTGTCGTCCGGACCAAGCAAATAAAGAATTGATCGGGTTATTACCACCATATCCCTGACCAACCAAGTTATCACTCTGTGTACGCGTATAACTGGTACTCAAATCATACGTAAAATATTTGTTCAACTTGATAGATGTATTCAAAGAAGCCGAATAACGTTTCTGATCCGTATTGGGAACCGTACCGGTCTGACCACGATAAGAAAGAGAAGCACGGGTACTGGCCTTTTCAGAATTGGCTGCTACCGAGATTGTATGATTCTGTGACACACCAGTCTGGAAGAAATCCTTCACATTGTTCGGACGAGAAATCCAAGGTACCTTTTCTCCATTACTATCATATTGTACCAGGTTTAATCCGGCATCCAAACGAGGTCCCCACGATTCATCATAGAAGTCGTTGATACCATTCGAACCATCCACCCAATTGAAACCATACTGCTCAGCATATTCCTGATAAGTCAGATCCGGAGCATTCAGTTGCCAGTGATATTCATCACCGTTATTACCTTGTCCGTAAGAATTCTGCAATTTAGATAAATTAGCTACTCGGTCGATTGTGATATTACCATCATACGATACTTTTACACCATTGTTCTTTTTACCGGATTTAGTTGTAATCAAGATAACACCATTACCGGCACGCATACCATACAAAGCTGCGGAACCACCTTTCAACACCGTCATAGATTCGATGTCTTCCGGGTTGATATCATTCAAACCCGAACCGTAGTCAACACCATTATATGTATTATCACCTGTACGCTGGGTATCATTCGAAATAGGAACACCGTCAACAACGATCAGAGGTTGCTGGTCTCTCTGCAAGGAAGAGTTACCACGGATAGAAATACGAGATGAAGCACCAACACTACCACCAAACTGATTAATCTGTACACCGGCTACCTTACCAGACAAGGCACTGGTTACATTCAGTTGTCCTGCCTTTGTCAAATCTTCAGATCCTACTTCCTGAACGGCATAAGCCAATGACTTTTTTTCACGGGTTAAACCCATAGCCGTAACAACAACTTCGTCCAAATTCTGTGAATCAGTAACCAGCTTAACTGTCATTTGCGGTTTTACTGCCAATTCCTGACTCTGCATTCCTACATACGAAATCACAAGCGTTTTAGCGCCTTCCGGTACTTCTAAAGAAAATGCTCCGTCAAAATCGGTTACTGTTCCTGTTGTTGTACCTTTCACTACAACTGTAGCACCAATTACCGGGGTATTATCTTCCATCGATATTACCCTACCCGTCACCTGAGTCGTCTGAGCTGTTGCAATCATCGTCCCCATACAAGCGGAAGCTGCAACCAATAAAATTAGCCTTCCTTTTTCCATCTTCATTTTCTTAAGTTAGTTATTACATCTTTCTGAATCCGATAATTAAATAACACATTCTTTTTAATAGAATCTTTTTGCCTTTGATTCAAACGACCGACAATTCTCATTCCATATTTATTACTATCAACCAAGTCCAAACGCAACTTTTATCTTGAAATAAATCAGAAGCAGGCCTAACTACTAATCTATATCTCGCGTTTACAGTAATAATTTATTCTCTCAGTTTTCTGTCAGAAAATAAGTTTCAAGTTTACATCGCTTTTGACATTCAAATCAACTCTAAAACTTTTTCCTTCTTTCCAAACGGACTCAGTTGCGTTTGTACTAAATCTGTTTTGGGAGAGAAATCAGATAGACTTTGACAATAAAATAAGAACACATTTCAATTATTTACCTACTTGCCTTATTTGTCAATTTTAATAGTTGTACTTAAAATCACAAAAATCCAAAAACGATATTTTTCCATTTTTATGCAAATAGGTGAATTCATATTTTTTTATTATTCATAATTATTTCAGCCGTAAAAGTAATAATAAATCATTTTAAAACAAAATAAAATCACATTTTAACACTCCAAAGGCTATAATTTTAACAAACAAGTTTTGCAGCACTGTGTTAACATAACTAAAAACAGACAAACATCTATTCACCTTATACTATCAACAAAATATAAAATACACTTTATTGAAATACTTTTTGAAAGAAAAGCTCTTTACATTTAGCGTAATAATACCATTTTATTTACAATTTGATATTTACACAAATTTGTATGGTTAATATCGGATATAAAACCCGTATGTTTCGATTCCGATTCTCGTATGATTCAATTTTAATCTTCACGAGTTTTGATCTGAAGAGAAAAAGTAAAAAGGAAATATATACCCACAAACGCCCCAAAAGACGTTGGGAATTCATCAAAATACGCCGGGAAATTGCTAAAATACGCCGGGAATTACGGAAAACATGCATAGAATATCCGTAGAACAAGATGCTATCCTCATTTTTTTCTTTATCTTTGCAAATGAACTAATTAATTTGAAACAACATGGAGTCTCTAAATCTAATAAAAAATGACCCGTGGCTGACACCGTATAAAGACGCCATCGAAGGACGTTATCAATACGTCGTGAACAAAGAGAAAAGTTTGACGAACAATGGAAAAATGAGTTTGTCTGAATTTGCATCTGGCTATCTTTATTTCGGCTTACACAAGACCACCAAAGGATGGATATTCAGGGAATGGGCACCAAATGCAACTGCCATCTATCTAATAGGTACATTCAATAACTGGCAGAAGTGTGAGGAGTACAAACTGACCCGTATAGCAAATGGTGTATGGGAAATTATCCTACCCAGTGAAAAGTTAAATCATCAAGACTTATATAAATTGTGGGTTGAATGGAACGGTGGATGTGGCGAACGGATTCCTGCATGGACCCGCCGAGCCGTACAAGACCCTGACTCTAAGATATTCAGTGCACAAGTCTGGAATCCGGAGAATCCTTATAAATTCAAGACTAAGAAATTCAAGCCCAACACATCTCCGTTGATGATCTACGAATGCCATATCGGTATGGGTACTAACGAAGAAAAGGTAGGTTCGTATAATGAATTCCGTAAAAACGTTTTACCGCGTGTGGTAAAAGACGGATACAATGCAATTCAGATCATGGCTATCCAAGAACATCCTTATTATGGTTCATTCGGATACCATGTAAGTAGCTTCTTTGCTGCTTCATCCCGTTTCGGCACACCCGACGAATTGAAACAATTAATTGATGAAGCTCACGAACAAGGTATCGCCGTAATCATGGATATCGTTCACAGCCATGCCGTAAAGAATGAAGTGGAAGGCTTAGGACGTTTCGATGGTTCATATAATCTGTATTTCCATGGCGACGGACAACGTGAACATCCGGCATGGGATTCTCTGTGCTTTGACTATGGCAAAAACGAAGTACTCCATTTCTTGTTGTCAAACTGCAAGTTCTGGATGGAAGAATATAAATTTGACGGTTTCCGTTTTGACGGTGTCACTTCTATGTTATATTACAGCCATGGCTTAGGAGAAGCTTTCTGTAACTACGGTGATTATTACAACGGACATCAGGATGGAGATGCGATTGCATACTTGACATTGGCCAACAAATTGATCCACGAAGTCAACAAAAATGCAATCACCATCGCTGAAGAAGTAAGTGGTATGCCGGGATTGGCTGCTAAGATTGAAGACGGCGGATATGGTTTCGACTACCGTATGGCTATGAATATTCCAGACTTCTGGATCAAGACGATCAAAGAAAAGAAAGACGAGGACTGGCATCCATCGGCTATCTGGTGGGAAACGACCAATCGCCGGGCCGACGAAAAGACGATCAGTTATGCCGAAAGTCACGACCAGGCATTGGTGGGCGATAAGACAATCATTTTCCGTCTGATTGACGCTGATATGTATTGGCACATGCAAAAAGACGATCATAACTTTATGGTTGAGCGAGGTATCGCTTTGCATAAAATGATTCGTCTGGTAACGGCTTCAACCATTAACGGAGGTTACCTGAACTTTATGGGAAATGAATTCGGACATCCGGAATGGATTGATTTCCCGCGCGAAGGAAATGGTTGGTCGTATAAGTATGCCCGTCGCCAGTGGGATTTGGTTGACAATATGGATCTGAAATATCATTATCTGGGAGACTTTGACCGGGAAATGGTAGAATTGATTCGTAGTGTCAAGAATTTCCAAGACACCCCGATACAAAAAGTATGGGATAACGATGGCGACCAGATATTGGCTTATATGCGTAAAGATTTAGTATTTGTCTTTAACTTTAGTCCGAACAAGTCGTTTACCGACTATGGATTCCTGACACCTAAAGGGGAATATGAAGTCGTATTGAATACAGACGATCCGAAGTTCGGAGGCTTCGGACTGAATGACGATTCTGTTCACCACTTCACCCTATTCGATCCGCTTTACAAGAAGGAAAAGAAAGAATGGTTAAAACTGTATATCCCGGCACGTTCTGCCATGGTTTTGCGTAAGGTAAAACCTGCCAAGGAAGAAAAAGCAGTCAAGGAAGAAACAAAGGTGACAAAGAAAGCTTCGAAGACAAAGACTGCAACAAAAACAACAACAAAAAAGGCAACCAGTAAAAAACAGAAATAATTGATAAATATGTTGTATCCATTAACATTTAAACCCATCCTGAAGAAAGTGATTTGGGGTGGTTCAGACATCTGCCCGTTCAAGGGTATTTCTCCTGTACAGGAAGGAATCGGAGAAAGTTGGGAATTATCTCACGTGGATGGTGATTATTCGATCGTTGCCGAAGGAGAATTAGCCGATAAGTCTCTCGACGAATTGATCAAGTCATACGGTAAAGAATTATTGGGCGAACACGTTATGGAACGTTTCGGCACACGTTTTCCGTTATTGATCAAGTTCATTGATGCACGCGACAATCTGTCCATTCAGGTACATCCCAATGACGAACTGGCTAAAGCACGCCATAACTCATTTGGAAAAACAGAAATGTGGTATGTCATCAAGGCTAACAACAATGCCTTCTTGTATTCTGGTTTCTCTCAGCAGATTGATGCCGATGAATATGTAAAACGAGTACAAGACAATACCATTATGGACGTGCTGAAACGTTACGATGTACAGGAAGGTGATGTATTCTTCTTGCCGGCAGGACGAGTTCATGCGATCGGTGCAGGTTGCTTTATTGCAGAAATCCAGCAGACAAGTAACATTACATACCGTATCTATGATTACAACCGCAAGGATAAGAACGGCAATACACGCGAATTGCATACAGAATTGGCAAAAGATGCTATCGATTATACCTTGTATCCTGACTATCGGACACATTACAAAGCACATTCTAATGCTACGGTAAACTTGGCCGATTGCCAGTACTTCACAACAAATCTGATTGATTTGGATGCAACCATGACGCGTAATTTCGCTGAATTGGATTCATTCGTCGTATATATTTGTATGGAAGGTAATGCACTGATCACCGACGATAACGGATATGAAATCCACGTACATCAGGGTCAGACGGTATTGATTCCGGCAAGTGCTAAATCCGTAACTATCTCTCCTTCTCCGAAGGCTAAGTTCATGGAAGCTTATATTAAATAAAATATCTTCTTCATGACAGAAACGCAGGTTCATTCAGTAATCGATTTGAACCTGCGTTTATTTTTAACCTGAAAGCTATATGAAAGATTCCGTTTCTATTCAAATAAAAGAAATCCGCCCGGATGAATTATCGGCCTACTGTCATGGTTTGACAATTACTTATGGATGTGCGACTTCGTTGTTTGGAACAATTTTGGTAGCCTACGTACCCGATGGGATTTGTTACCTCTCGTTTGTGGATGATAACCTCGAAGAACAATTGGAAGAATTGAAGAATAGCTGGCCTGGAGCTACGCTGTCACCAGAAACACAGCAACAGGCCCAAACATTGTTGTCTCTTCTGCAAGAAACTAATTCAGAGATTCCCATTCTTTCTGTCTGCTTAAGCGGAACCGATTTACAAAGACAAGTTTGGAAAGCGCTGCTACAAGTTCATAAAGGAGAAACAACCTCTTATACACAAATCGCACAAACTGTCGGACGTCCGAAAGCTGTACGGGCTGTTGCCTCCGCTATCGGTAAAAATCCTGTCAGCTGGATTATTCCTTGCCACCGGATTCTGCATAAAGACGGTAGTCTGAGTGGGTATCGATGGAATGCAAAACGTAAACAACAGCTCTTAGATTGGGAGAGAACCAAGTAAATTCACTACCAAAATGTTTTTTAGGACGGATTTTATCGCATATTCCGTTCGGTTTATGTAAGTTTGCAGCCCTAAAGCTCATTTCAATATGAATTGGATACAAGAAACATTTCTCCAGCCTACCATGATACAGACGGTGGCTGTTATCTGCATTGTTTGTGCCATTGGTGTTTATTTAGGAAAACTAAAATATAAAGGTGTCTCTCTAGGTATCACTTTTGTCTTTTTTACCGGAATCCTGGTCAGTCATTTTGGAGTGGTTGTCAATAGTGATATGTTGACATTTGCCCAAAACTTCGGATTGATTGTATTCGTATATACGTTGGGACTTCAGGTAGGTCCCGGTTTCTTCTCTTCCCTGAAGAAAGGAGGAGTCTTACTCAATTCAGCAGGTTTGGCTGTCATCTTTATCGGATTGATCATGACGATTCTTCTGCATTATTTGACAGGCATCTCTGTTTCTGACATGATGGGATTACTATGCGGAGCAGCCAACAATACGCCTTCACTCGGTGCTGCTCAAGAAGCCATGCTGCAAATCAATTCTACAGATGAAAAGAGTATCACGGATATGGCATTGGCCTGTGCGGTAGCTTACCCGATGGGAGTTATCGGAGTTATTCTGGCCATTATCGTTCTGAAAGCCTTATTCCAGAATAAAAAGAAAGAGAATAACGCCGAAATGGGACAGACACTGACATTCGTAGCTGAATTCCAAGTATGCAACCCGGCAATTTATCATAAGAGTATCAAAGATATCATGACGCTGACGGAAAAGCATTTCGTCATCTCACGTGTCTGGAGAAATGGAAAAGTAAGTATCCCGACATCAGATACGACACTGGAAGAAGGAGACCATTTGCTCATCATCTCCGTCAAGGCAGATGTAGATAACATCAAAGTATTGTTCGGAGAACAGGAAAACGTCGATTGGAATAAACCGGATATCGACTGGAATGCCATCGACAGCCAATTGATTTCCCGCCGTATCGTTGTGACCCGCAACCGCATCAACGGCGTACGCCTGGGTTCTCTTCGTTTGCGTAACCTTTACGGTATTAACATTACACGAGTGAATCGTGCCGGTATCGACTTACTGGCTTCACCCGACCTTCATTTACAGATTGGTGACCGCCTCACCATCGTGGGAGAAGCCAATGCCGTTAACAACGTAAGCAAAATCTTGGGTGACCAACTCAAGCGTTTACGTGAACCCAACTTGCTGGCCATCTTTGTAGGACTGACACTCGGTGTAATTATTGGTTCTATTCCTTTGGCTATTCCGGGCATGAACACACCTATCAAACTGGGTGTAGCCGGTGGTCCAATTATCGTCGGTATCCTGATGGGAGCATTTGGTCCGCGTATCCACCTGACTACTTATACCACCCAAAGTGCCAACCTGATGATGCGCCAGTTTGGAATCACGATCTATTTGGCTGGACTGGGAATCAGTTCCGGACAGCATTTCTTCGAGACTGTCTTCCGCACGGAAGGTCTGTTATGGCTGGGATTAGGATTTGCCCTCGCCATTATTCCCGTATTACTCGTTGGCCTGATTATGACCCGTTTCTTCCAGGTAGATTATGCCAAAAATGTCGGGATGCTATGCGGTTGCATGACTAATCCCATCGCCCTTGATTATGCCAACACCACCGTTGAAGGCGACGAACCATCGGTTGCCTATGCCACCGTATATCCATTAGCCACGTTCATGCGTATCATTACAGCCCAGCTTGTCATTATGTTGTTTCAGTGAGAAAGAATTTATATACACAGCTAAAATACAGATACTAAAAATGAAAGAAGTTTCATAGAAACACAAAACAAATTAGCCACAAATACACCTTCAAAAGAATACTATATAAAGAATATTCGTACTTTTGTTATTGGAAAAAATTATATATAGAATCTGATTTTAGAACGTTGACTTTCAACAATACTATTTCTCATTCTTTATAAGCTCTAATGATTTTGATTTTAATTTAATGCGATATGGATTATCTTATTATATATAAATATTCATTGTGCGTAGCTCTAACGCTTATATTGTTTTTTGGATTTTACTTTCTTACTGCCCCAACACCTGAAAAACCGATTTTTGACAATTACCTAAGATCAAGACGTATCATGGGTATTGCTATTTTAGTGTTAGCGGCAAATTACTCCGTACATTTATTTTATGGTATACGATTTGTAAATGTCAAGGCGGCTATATCAATGAATCTATCCACTTATTTTCTATCATATTGGCTTTTCAGTTCGGCTTTGACAGCTTTATTAGACCGATTCTATTTGACAGTCCATCGTTTTGTAGCGCATATCGCCAGATGGATATTGTTTACCGTTTTATCAGGAATCGTACTGTTAGCGTTTCCTGAAAACAATATGCAGAAAATCGGATTACTAATAATGGCTGCCTGGTTATTCATATATGGTATAACTTTAGCGTACCGACTAATAAAAACATATCGCAAAGCCGTAAAATTATTCGATGATACACATTCTGACCATATTGGTGCCTACATCCACTGGTTGTCTATCTTTACGTATTGGGCTGTTATTTATGGTGTCAGTTGTGGGTTACTGACATTCTTGCCAGATGAATATATCTATCTGTGGGTAATCTCATCCATACCTTTCTACATTTACTTGTACTGTTCTTACATGAACTATCAAATATTCTATGAGCAAGTAGAAAACATATTAGAAACCGAAATAATAAGTTCCGAGCAAATAGAGCCACAAGAGAATGAACAAGAAATAGCTATCCCTCCTTGCTATACAGAAATTGAGAAAAATCTATCCATATGGCTCGATTCAAAAGGATATATAAGTCCCGGCCTTACCATCCGTGAATTATCCGAGGCACTCCATACCAACCGTACCTATCTCTCGACTTATATAAAAGTGACCTACAACCTGTCATTCCGCGACTGGATAACTAGATTACGCCTCGAATATGCCAAACAAATGTTGACAGAACATCCAGAACTGACAGTTGCAGGAATATCTGAAATGTCGGGCTTTCTCTCCCAAAGCTACTTCATGAAAATCTTTAAGGAACAAGAAGGCTGCTCCCCAGCCCGGTGGAGGAAAACACAGATATAATCCTTGTATATTTCCATTGATTTAAAACTGCTCTATCGACAAAAAACTGCTCTATTAACAATCTAAAATTGTTATAACCACAAAGTTGTGCTGAATTAACAATCACATTCATCTTTCTACCCAACACATAAGTATCCTACGGATTATTTTCACTACTTTTGTGTAAAAGTATTCACTTACTAAACAGATTTTATATGAAGAAGACAAAATTAAATTATCCGTATTTTGCCCATCTGCTAGCAAGTTTCCTGCTCGTATGCAGCCCGGTCTTGTTCATCACCGCCTGCTCAGACGATGATGACGGACCTGTAACCGAAGACATCGAAACGCCAGAAGATCGTGGACCTATGATCTCTGATGAGAAAACAGATAACCCGGCAGTCGTATTAGGGGATATCCCGTCTGATATGAAAGAAGCGTTGAATACCCGCCTCACCCACCTTCAAAATGCGGTGGACGAAGAAACAGATGTACTCTTCGTATCCAGCTCGTCGCTCTCTACTTATAATAAAGAAATAGTGACTGTTTATGAAAATGGAGGTATCATCGTTATTGTACAACCGGAAACAGCTGTTGTAAATGACTGGTTCGAACAGATCGGATGGGAGTATAATTTGGACGAAACAAAAAAAGAGTTATACGCATTCAGTCGAGATCACCAATACATACTGGATGAAGCCTATGAAGAAACTACCATCAATGAACATTTAGACTACTTTGTAAGTTGGGTAAACAAAAATTTGAAGCCTGTTTTGTTATCTCCTCCGGGAAGTGGAGAAACTGCCATCGATAAATTAATTGCAGCTCAAACGATAACTCATACTTATTCCTACAACTTGAGAATAGAAGAGGCTCATGCAATATGGTCAACTCCAGATGTTATATGGGGAGATGGGGATTTCACTGCTACCTACAGTATCTATCCGTTATACGCATTCCAAGGTCAGCCTACTAGCGGAGATTTCTACATCGTAACAGCTGAATATACCGCCCACAATACAAATATGTGTCCAAAAGATCCAAAAGATTATCCTCTCCACAAGTGGAATAGTAAACACGGAGGCTTCATCTGTAAACTTTGCGGCTTTTTCCTTACACGTTTTAACGTAGAGACGAACTTGCTTACAGATCAAAATGCAGCCATCGGTTCTTTCCCTACAGGTTATTCGCCTACACCTCAGACCTCACAGGGATCCACTTCCTATTCGAGTGGTATGAGTTGGAATTTGGGAGCCGATGTAGCAGTGGGGACTAAAAACTTCTCAACGATTGACGGCTCGGTAACACTCAAGAGTGGTGTTACGTTTTCAAACAGCCAAAGCCGTACCATATCTGATGTAGATATTATGAACCAAAGCTCAGACAAAATGGTAAAATATGAATACAAGATCAACAATTTGCCTACGCATGAGGCAGGTCATGTTACCGACCCTCCACTTGTTTCTGTAACTAACGCCACGCTATTCAGCAGCTGGATATGGAGAGTCTCGGAAACGACAGATGGATCCAATCAAGCGTTTTATATCAGTACCAAACCTACACTCACCTACGGGAGCTGCCATCTTTATACCTCTGCTGCTGATTACGAAGAGCACAGACTGGATGTCAAAGTAGAAGATGCCAAGGTACAAAAAACCAAGCTGACACCACCCAATCGAATCCCAACAGGACTCCTAAGTATAACCAACAACAAGGAAGAATACATCAGCGATGTAGTAATCAAAAACGAGAAGGGAGACGTGGAATACAGTTCAAGTGGCAAAGGCAGCATTGCAAAGAACGATGTATTCTTACGCTACATTCCTATTGGAAAATACTCGGTAGAATTCAAGATGGGACCCAATGCCCATTCAACGAAAACATACGTGCTTGCCGACGAGTACCTCACCATTAAACGCGGTGAAACCTTGTCATTGAATTCTGCATTCGACTTTGAAGAGAAAAAATGATGAAACATGTTTATTCACATAGCATTCTTGCGTTTTCACTGTTATCCTGCCTGTTCTTTTCCGCCTGCGAGAAAGAACAGGCAGGTGGCGATGACTTCTTTGAAGAAGAACCACCTCCCATTGAAAACACAACAGATGACATCGATGAGCTGATTATTCCCCAGCAGACTTCCATCACGTTCCCTTATCAGGTAAAGAAAGAAGTGGGGAAAAAGGATATCGCATTGTATCCGGTCGAAGGAGAAGGCGAGGTGACTTTACGGCATTCCATCTATCCCTTTTATGCTTTCGAGAAAAACAACAGCAATGGGGATTACTATCTCATCAAGTCGGAAGTAGCTGTCACCAACGATAAGATGTATCAGGGATACATGCGACAGTTATTCCAGGATGAAACCCAGAGGTTACAGACAACCACCCATATCTGTGGTTTTTACCTGCGTGAAATAAGAGTACGCTATGAACTGGTGGATAAAGACGGAAAAACTGTAGGTGAGTTTCCCACAGGACACAGTCCTACCCCACTTACGACGGTAGGTTCTACCACCTACACGACAGGTTTTTCCTGGAGTCTGGGTGCTCAAATACGAATAGGAATTGACACCCTCAAAGTAAGCCCTTTGATATGGAACATTGCTTATAAAAATGAAGCAAAACGCAATATTCAAGATATGGACGTAAGGAACACTTCTTCCGACGAAATAGCGAAGTATGCATTTACGCTGAACAATCTGCCATCAAGCAATACAGAGAGCAGGTACACTCCCAAACTGCCACCACCACCGCTTTCCATATCCACGAATACTTATGCGCAGGAATTCATCTGGCGGGTACCTTCCACAAAGGATTTCCAAGGAGACGATGTAAAATTCACGCTGCATCAAAAAGTAGAAATAGATTATGGCGTGTGTTATTCGCTAACATCCCCCTTAGGACGTGGTCCGAGGTATGACTTGGAAGAATATGTAGAAACCGTCAGGGACTCTTCTGCGATCGAGTTTATTCCTCCTTGCCGCATTCCGATGGGTATGTTGAAAATAACCAACAAAAACAAAGGGCAATACATCAAAGATATCACCATTGCCAAGGAAGGGGAAGAACCCAAGGTCCTTTCGAAAGGCAGTTTTGCTTATGGCAAATCATTTCAAATCTACGTCGATGTAGGAAAATATGACGTGGAGTTCAAGATGGGAAGCACATCTAAAAACGTAAAGACATATACGCTAGATCACGACTGTGCGGAAATAGCCCAGGATGAAACACTGGAGCTATTCTCGGATTATGATTTCATTCAAAAGAATTGAAAGATTAATGGCTACGAAATAAAAAGAGTCCTATCTGATTGAGTAAAAAGATAGGGCTCTTTTTCTGTTTGTAAGTAGAAACAATTCCGCCGTACAAGAAAATATTCTGATTATTTAACGTGCTTTCGTCGTAAAAGTCTATACTTTTATAACCAGATTCTTATCACTCGTCAAATATCACCATGGACAAAGAAATAGACAAAGAACGACTGAAGAAGCTGAACCCCATCCCCCTCAGGCTGAGCAAACAGACGATGCCTAACGGTACCGTTTACTACCGGGGCAACGTCAAAGCCCTGAAAACAGTAGATATACAAGAGATCGCCCGCCGCATCGTTGAAGATCGGAGCGAAATACGCGAAAGTACCTTCATCCATACCTACGGACTGATCAAGGAGCAAATCTATGAGGCGCTTGCCCGCGGAGAGAATGTCGATCTGGGCTTCGGGCAGCTTTCCATCCGGGTAAAGGGGCAGTTTGAGTCGGCCAGCGATTCGTTCGATCCCGAGCGCAACGCCTTCAACATCGTGTTTACGCCCTCGGCCCGCACCCGCCAGCTGGAGCAACATCTGCGTGCCTACAAGAAGACCGAGCCGACCCGTCGCCATCCCATCCTGACTGAGGTATGCACCTACGACCAGCTGGGCAAGCGCGAAGGAGCCTTCAACACCGTCCGTTCCGACAATCCATATATTCACCTGATTGGATTCAATATCAAGGTAATGGGCGACCATCCGGACTGCAAGCTCCGTTTCCGCTCGGCAGATGGAGAGACCGTGGTAGAGCCCGTCGTCCTGGTCCTCAACGAGCGTAACCACCTCCTGGCCGGCCTCCGCACCCCGCTCACACCCGGTGAATGGACTGCGGAACTGGGGACGCAGTTCCAGTTCTCCTATCACCTCTACAAAGAGCCTCGTTACACGAGCTTCGACTTTACCGTTGCAGACTGTGACTCCTCTCCTGAAGAGGATGCACAACACCCCGATAGCGTATAATACGTCATCGTGGTAGCGCATCATACGTCACCCTAACAACGTATCATACGCTACCACGATAACGCACAAGTTGCACAGAAGCCAATCGCCACCTTGCATCGGGGCTTGAAGACATAGAGGGAGGGGAAAGGGAGGGAAAAAAGAAGGAGCATACGTACCTAAAAAAAATAAACACAAAAGCATTACACTTTTTTGCATTTCTAATATATCTTTTTACCTTTGTGATAATTCCATCTTACCCCGGTAACAGGGATCAGGTTGGGATCAAGATATATTTTATAAAGGCGTTTACTTTTGATGATGAATTTAACCTATCAAAGCCACTTTTAAATTATAGTCACAAATGAAACAAAGACACACACAAAGTAAGACTTTGATAAATAAAGATGAATAGAAGTTAGTTTCTCACGCCTTTCTATAAAAAAACCATTCCTGCCAAGGGAAACACAGGATCTAAACGTATTATTTTATGACATCCATTTACACAGCCATGCAGAAAGGGACTCTTCCTGCTTTGATACTGGCAGGGCTGATTTCTTTTCATTCGTATCCGACCAAGGCCGAACGGGTCAACCTGGAGATTGCAACCCAAGTCGCACGTGTAGCTATCAATGGCGGCAAGCTATCGACAAGATCGACTAATGACATACGCTTGGTTTACCAACCCACCTCGCCCCAAAACCCTTTGCGCACAGCAACAGATGCAGCAGAGTATTACGTATTCAATGCAACGAGTCAAGAAGGGTTTGTCATTATCTCCGGCGATGACATAGCCCACCCGGTTTTGGCCTATTCCACAGAAAGCTGGTTCGATCCAGAAAATATCCCGGCAAACATGCAAGTATTGTTGGATGAATACCAGCTGACTATCCGGCAATCGGCCCTAGCGGAAGATGAAGGTTCACCCGAAATCCAAGCGGAATGGTCATCATACCTGCAAGGGAAAGCGGCATCCATGGAAGGAGGCGTCCTCTTGGAAACAGCCAGTTGGTCACAAAACTCTCCTTATAACGACAAGTGTCCGATTATAGACGACAACGGCAACCACGCAGCAGCGGGATGCGTCGCTACAGCGGGTGCCATCGCAATGCGCTATTACCAATACCCGGAAATGGCTCAAGGAGGAATAGCTTCCTACTGGAACTTGCCCGTGGAATATCCGGTTTACAACTGGAGCCTGATGCCACTTAAATATAGTTCCTATTATACACCGGAAGAAGGCGAACAGGTGGCATCCCTCATGTGGAACATTGGCGCGAATATAGGGATGAGATATTCTTGGGAAAGTAGTGCTAGCATATGCGCGTTGGCACATGCCTTGAAGGATGTTTTCGGATATGGCAAACAATTAGCATACTGGAGCAGCAATGATATGACATGGAACGAATGGAAAAAGATACTCATCAACGAATTAGACCAGAAGCGGGTTGTTCCCTATAGCAATAACAATCACGCGCTAGTCTGTGATGGCTACCTACCGGGTGGCTTGTTCCACTTCAACTGGGGATGGGATGGAAATTCTAACGGTTATTATAGGCTATCAGCATTGGATGAGGAACCACACAATCACGGTATAATCACTGGGATGGACAAACCCGTACCGGGAGAAAAAGAAGGGGTTCACGTATCTATTTACCAAGTGGTTGTCGGTGGGAAGTTTCCGCTGGAGACGAACGAAACCTTTGATGTCTATGTGGGTGTTATGAACCATTCTCTTTGGAACTTCTGCGGCTATATAGGGTTGGGTGTGATTGATGGAGAAGGAAACCTCAAACAGCTGCTTGCTGACCCAGAACCCGCCATAGAAAAACAGGAAGAAGGGTATGGAGAAGTTTATATCTTCACCGGCTGTTCTTTTAAAGAAGACTTGAAAGAAAGGGAAAAAGTAGTGGCACTCTACTCGACTGATGCCGTACACTGGGAAGTGGCAACCGCCAACCAAGAGAATGACAGCCAAGGATTCACGCAGCAAGGGTATCTGAAACCAGAAGACAACGATATTGACAACGACTCGGATCTCAAATGGGTCGCTATCAGAGACGACCACTTCTCTGACGCCTACTATCTGACAAACAGAGAATATTCCTCCGACATAACTTATACACTGAACGGTGCGGAGGGAAACATACAAATACACTATAATTTCGGAAAAGATTGGGCCAAACACCTATCCGTCTATTGCCTAGAAGAGGCATACGGCGCAAAAAACCGGAAGGTAACACTGGATGAAAACGGAACAGGCATTGTATTCGCCTCCGACTGTTCTGAGGAATCCTTGTACACAACCAAGTATCTCGCCAACTACCTATCTATATCCTCCGACAAGACCGGAGAATTGAATTATACCATAGACATTTATAGTGAAGACGGAAGTATTTGCTATTCATCCCATACGGGAAAAATGACATTCACCGAACCGGTAAATGTGGAGCTCTATCCTTCTGACAAGGGCACTTTCTCCGGCACTGTCAACAATCCGGTCCTGCTGAAAGCAATATTTGCCAACACTGGTATTTTCGAAGGGAAGAAAGGCGTCATCCAATTCGTCATGGGAAATGATTATGACATAAAGATTGATCGGGAGGTAGAAGGCACAAAGCGATCAGTACCAACAAACACCTTCGGAGTAGCCGCTGTGAAAGGCATAGAGATCAGGCAAGGCGAGGAATATACATTTTGGTTTACTGCCCATGAGCAAATCCCGACTCGACAACTGTTCACATTCGAGTTACTGGATCAAAATAGGCAGCTAATCCCCGGTAGCCAAACCTATTTCCGCCTCGACATCACAAACTCAGCCACAGCCAACGAAGAACGGCCAAGCACACAACCAGTTGTCAAGGTAACGCCCAATGGAATCCTTGTCACAACCTGCTCTCCAAAAGACAACATCCGTATATTCAACTTAAGCGGACAAGTCGTAAAAACACTCAGTGGGCAGGCCGGGACACAATACATCCCGCTAAAAGCAGGGATATACATTCTGCAAATAGGAGAACACACCTATAAGATCGCACGATAGACCGCTCGAAGCCGCTCCCGTATCACCCCCATTGGAACTGATACGGGAGTTTTTCATATTTCAATCTCTATTGTCGTCAAATACAAGCACTACTTTTCCCTTCACACACAATAATTCGTTTAAGAGATTCATTACGCCGGTGAACCGACTTGCCCCATGAACAGAACGGTCCCGGTAGATGATTCTATAATTTGGAACAAGAACGGACGATCTAGGAAGAAATCCACCTCTTCTTCGGGTAAAGGTCTCATTAAATCGCTTACTATCACAGTTACTGCGGCACCTTCCGAGCCTTCCTCATCCACTTTCAGGCGGGTGGCCTGCTGCACTAAGGAAATATACGTGGCGACATCAGACATAGACGAGAAATCGGCTCCGCCTGAAAACGCCTTTTTCATGCCTAAGGCTTGCAAAGCAGGTGTTAAATCCATTTTGTTTTCGAGGGTGAAGCGAGGCATTTTCAAGTTAATATCTGCCAAGATTGTATTTTTCCACAGATTCTCGTCCGATTCAGATAAGGCTTGCAAGACTTGATCTATTCCGATTTCCGGTTGAGGTAAAATCAATCGCATGACATACGAATCGTTCTGATAAGAAAGACTCGTACTAGTGAACCATTCGTTTTCAACATAAGCAGCCATTCGTTGGGTCTGCATAAAATCAGCTTTTACCACTTTGCCCGAAGATGTGTTAAAGTCGCCTTCCTGTGTCTTTTCCGGGGCAAACTCGGATTCCCACCGAGCCTTGAAGTACAAGGAATTTAACAGATATACCGTGGCGGTCGGATTCACCTCATCCAAGATGGACGGGATCAAGCCTTCCGTGGTTTGGTTACACCAAGCATTGATTTGATCAACAGTTGAAGGATCAGAGAAGTCGAGTTGTGAAACCATTGCGGAATAGTTCTCTATATTCATCTTTTGGAAATCCTCTTTGAGGGGAACTCCGGCATTGCCCCAAACCGAATTGGCCGTCTTGACCGTGATAGCCGAGTTTACAGTATGCAATCCTTCAATCAGTTTCTTGAAATAGGCATTTACTTCTTCTTGGGAATATTGGGACAAACCCAAGGCGTACAAGATCTCATCGTGTGTTTCCCCATTCGCACCATTCGATAACATACCTAATGCACATTGCAGACTAAAAGGTGAAACCAGCCAGTTGTCCGTTTTCTCGCCGCCCAATTGCCGACACAACTCAAGAGAGAGTGTTGAGGCAAAATCTCCTTGTTGGGCTGCCATTTCTTTTTCAGTCGCATTCAATTCGATGGGTTGCATCGTAGGGGAAATGGATTGTTCTTCCACATCATCGTTACATGCCGTAAAAGGCAAGCATAATAGCATTCCGAATAAAACCTGTTTCATAAGACCTATTATTTAAATCAGTTTTATTACTTAAATCAACAACCATACAAAATACTGCATGGATTCTGATTAAATATTACTGACTTTCCGGCAAAGCACCAACACTTTCCCTCCATCCGACAAGGTGGTAGCGAAGAGATAAACGTCACCGCCTTCCTGAATCTTGGTCTTCTTGCGGAGTTCATCGACCGACATAGGGAAATTACGAACGGTAATATTGGCTTGTGGTATTTCCTGAGTAATCAATTTACAGACTTTGTTGGAGAAAGGAAAAACCTTCTCAACCCGGAACGTACGGCCGGGAAAACCGGCAACGAGAGTATCGGAAGTATAAAGATGGCTGCTGACGTGTAGTTTCTCCAAACCATACTGCTGGGCAACTGATTTAAAAGCACCGGCTTTTAAGACAGAGGCATTCGGCTCATAGAGGTAAGTGCCTACCTGAGCCGCCAAAGTCAACGGAGCATTCCGTTCTTCTTCAACTGTGAAAGTAAAAGAGTGTTCTGTTCCCGTAGTTGTAAAATCCACACAATAAACCGGAGGTGTAGAAACAGCCGCTTCCCGACGGATATCAAAAAGCAATTCCTTGCATTCATTCCTAACAGACAACACATGGATAGCAACCGTTCCCGGCAATAAAGATTCTGTCTGCTGCAAGTCTGCCATCGGTGACAATTTGGCTATGACGCGCGGAGCTTTCTGCAACAATAAGGGAAGCAAACGAGGCAAATCCGGTTCGCAATCCGACAAGGCAAAGACGCGTTTGTTGCCTTCACCCCGCCGTGCCGGATCTAAATAGAACACATCCACTTCCGGCAAATCGGGAACAATATCGACCGAATTTTCATTCCGCACCGTGATATTATCCGCTCCTAATACCTGAAAATTATGACGGGCAGCCTCACAATAAACCGGAAAACGCTCGATATAAGTCAACTGACTAACCTTTCGAGAGAAAAAATAACTATCAATTCCCAAACCGCCCGTCAAATCACAAAGCGTATCTGATGAAGACACCAAACGCTGTTTATACAAGGCTGTCCGTTCTGATGAACATTGTTCAGCGGCAATCTTGGCGGGAAAAACCAAGTCTTCGTTGGCATACCACGAAGGCAATTTCTCCCGAATCTGCCGACGGGAAAGAATCTGATCTACCAGAAAAGGAACATCCAGCTGTGGATATTTCTTCGCTCCCAATAATAACCGGTTCGCATCATCGGAAGCATGATCGCGGATAAATTGCTTTTCTTCAGCGGTCAGATTCATAACAGACTATTGAAAGAAGTATCGGATAATATCGTTTCCGTTCGCATAGAGCAACAGAGCGAACAAGAGGAACATACCGGTCATCTGTGCATATTCCAAGAACTTATCGCTCGGTTTCCGACGAGTAATTACTTCGTAAAGCAAGAACAGCACATGACCACCGTCCAACGCCGGGATCGGCAAGATATTCATGAAAGCCAAGATGACAGACAACCAGGCAGTACGCTCCCAGAACAATTCCCAATCCCAAGTAGATGGGAACAATCCACCAATCGATCCAAAACCACCGATGCTGGAAGCACCCTCTTTGGTAAAGACATATTTCATGTCATTGGTATAGCCTTTCAGGGTTCGAATCCCTTTTGCAATTCCTGCCGGAAACGATTCGAAGAAGCCGTATTTAACCGTTACCAGTCCAAACAATTCAGCCGGAGCTTTCACGGTTACCCCTATTTTTCCCAACGAATCGACTTGCATTGTCAATGTATCCAACGCACCATTCCGATAAAAGCCAACGGCAATCTCCTGATTCTTATTATCAGCCAAACAAGTCGCCACCTCCGAGAATGTCGGAGTAGCCTGTCCATTAACCGAAACGATACTATCTCCAGCCTGCATACCAGCAAGAGCTGCCGGTGCATTAGGTTCAGGTACTTCTTTTATCACCATTGGGAAACGAAGAGCAGCAAAGCCTTTCTTATCACGCAACAGTCGTTGCATCATATCGTCCGGAATCGGAATGACGGTCTCTACACCATTACGCAAAACCGTCACGTTCTGAGCTTCCACTACACTACGCAAGCAATCTTCACCAAAACGATCCAAGGTCAATGTATCTGCTTTTAACAGAATATCACCATCCTTAAATCCTACATTCTTGAAGGTTTCACTATAATCCATACCCATTTTCATGTTCTTGAGCGGCATATACGTATCGCCCCACGTAAACAAGATCATGGAATAAATGAAAAGAGCCAACAAGAAGTTAAACAACACACCGCCCACCATAATCAACAGACGTTGTCCTGCCGGTTTGGAACGGAACTCATACGGTTTCGGTGGCTGAGCCATGGCTTCTTTATCCATACTCTCATCTATCATACCGGAGATCTTACAATAGCCGCCCAAAGGCAACCACCCTACTCCATATTCCGTTTCACTGTTTTTCGGTTTGAATTTGAACAAAGAAAACCACGGGTCAAAGAAAAGGTAAAATTTCTCTACTCGTACTTTGAAGATACGAGCAAAAATAAAGTGTCCGAATTCATGTATCAAAACCAGCAAAGAAAGGCTTAACATGAACTGGAAGGCTTTAATCAAAAATGTTTCCATTGAAATTAAGTTCTATTCTATATTTAATTGTTTCAAAATAACTGAGCGGCGATCCGGCGCGCTTCCTCATCCGTATGTACATAATCTTCATAAGTCGGACGCTGGATAAACGTTGCTTTTGCCATCGTCTGCTCAATGACATCACTCATTTGTAAGAAACCGATCCGGTCTTGCAAGAAGGCAGCAACAACCACTTCGTTGGCTGCATTCAGAATACAAGGCATATTACCTCCTTGCTTGACAGCCTCAAAAGCATAAGCCAGATTGCGGAACCGATTCATATCCGGTTCTTCAAACGTAAGAGATGCATACTGGAAGAAATCCAGTCGAGGCTCATGACTCTTCATCCGTTCCGGATAAGAGAATGCATACGCAATCGGGAGTTTCATATCCGGAATACCTAACTGAGCAATCACGGCGCCATCTTCAAACTGTACCATCGAATGAATCACGGATTGCGGATGAACAATAATCTGGATCTGTTCGGGAGCAACTCCAAACAGCCATTTCGCTTCGATCATCTCAAAGCCTTTGTTCATCATCGAAGCCGAATCTATGGTAATCTTGGCTCCCATGTGCCAGTTCGGATGTTTCAATGCCTGCTCTTTCTTCACCAAAGCCAGCTCTTCCATCGTCTTCTGACGGAATGGTCCACCCGAAGCGGTCAATAATAGTTTTTCCACCGGATTATCATACGCACCATTCAAACACTGAAAGATAGCGGAATGTTCCGAATCAACCGGCAAGATAGGCACCTTATATTCAGCAGCCAAAGCTGTAATCAACTCACCGGCAACTACCAATGTTTCCTTATTGGCCAAAGCAATGGCTTTTCCAGCCTTGATCGCAGCAATAGTCGGTTTTAACCCGGCATATCCCACCATGGCAGTCAATACCATATCAATTGGTTTTGCCTGTACAACCTGTGCAATCGCATCCGAACCTGCCCATACTTTAATAGGCAGATCTTCCAAAGCTTCTTTCAGTTCGGGATACTTCTGTTCATTGGCGATCACCACCACTTCCGGCATGAACTTACGTGCCTGATTGATCAAAAGGTCCACCTGGTTATTGGCAGTCAAAGCATAGACTTCGAAACGGTCCGGATGTTCACTAACTACCTCAAGCGCCTGTGTCCCGATCGAACCTGTTGAACCTAATATAGCTAATTGTCGTTTCATGAAACTTACTTACTAAAAAACAATGAAATCTTCCGGATTAACCGGCTTTCCATTATACCATAACTCAAAATGCAAATGAGGACCTGTTGATAATTTCCCTGTATTCCCCACCAAGGCAATGGCTTCGCCTGCCACCACATGTTCTCCAGGTTCTTTCAACAGCAATTCATTATGCTTATATACTGAAACAAATCCATTTTTATGTTGCAACTGGATCACATTTCCCTGATTCGGATCATAACCGGCATACATCACCGTTCCATCCAGCGTTGCCAATACACTTTCCTTGGATGCAGCTGCTATATCCACACCAAAGTGATGGATGTCTGCCTGATAATGGGATGATATAACACCATTTACCGGTTTATAAAAGAACAGGCCATCCATCGGCAACGGATTTGTATTCAGAACAGTTAAATTATATTTTTCTTCCTGCTCAAAGTTCTTTACATACTCTTCTTCCTCCGGACTACGAGGAATCTCGAAGTCGGCATCAACCCGTGCCAATGAATCTATTTCCCGAATAGAATCCAGTTCGATTGTTCCACTGATGATGCCTGTCACATTCTTCAGATATAGATTCTGTATCTCGATCATCCGCTCCAAGGAATCCGCACGCAAAGCATTTTGTACGATTTCCTTGCGAACTTCAACATCCAGATAACCGGGCAGATAATTACGGATAGGCGTCATAATGATAATAAAGGCAGTAAAGGCCACCAGCGAAAAGGCAAACACGCCCAACGATATAAATACCGACAACTGAGATAACCGGAACGACCAGACTTCCTCCAAAGTATTCTCATTGATAAACGAAAGCTTATACTTAAAGCGAATCCGTTTCCAAAAGGATAATTTATTCGTATTGCTTTTGCTTCTTTTCCACTTCATAGCCTGTACCTTCTTACAAATCCAGCAAGCCTTCCGGCAATGCCATCAATAATTCCCGCTTATCAAAATCAACATGTTTTACCAAATCCTCAGCTGCAGGCAACAGCAGGTCTTTTCCCTGATACTCTATTTGCAACAAGACATTGACCGTCGTTTCATCCACATCTACAATCTTACCTAATTCTCCGGCTTTCTCATCGATCACCGTAAAACCGATAAAATTATCCCATGTCACATCACCGAGCAACTCATCTTCGTCCATCAGCTCCAACGGATAAAAGACATCCCGATTGGAAAACTCCCGGGCTGCTTCTTCCGTATCTACGCCTTCCAGCTTCAATAACATGGATGACTGTGTTTTATAACGATAATCCTCCAAAAAGAATGGAACCAGAATCCCGTCCATATCACATATAATATAAGGATCGTCGGTATCATCAAACACATCACAATCAGTCATCAAAGTAATTTCACCTTTGATTCCATGCGGTTTGGCAAACTGCCCTATCTTAAAAACTTCATCCGACTTAATCATACTTCTTTTTCATTACAATCGGGTAATCCGTGCCCCGATCTGATTCAACCGCTTGTCTATATCCTGATAACCCCGGTCTATCTGATCGATATTATGAATCGTACTGGTTCCTTCCGCACTCATGGCTGCGATCAATAAGGCGATACCGGCACGAATATCCGGCGATACCAACGTAGATGCGCGCAACTGGAACCGATTTCCCAAACCAATGACCGTTGCCCGATGCGGATCACACAAAATAATCTGTGCTCCCATGTCAATCAGCTTATCAACAAAGAACAATCGGCTCTCGAACATCTTCTGATGAATCAATACACTGCCGACCGCCTGAGTGGCAACCACCAGAAAGACGCTTAGCAAATCAGGAGTCAGGCCTGGCCAAGGAGCATCCGCGATGGTCATAATCGAACCATCTATAAACGTATCAATCTCATACGAATCATGCGTAGGTATATGAATATCGTCTCCTTGCTGTTCAACGGTAATACCCAAACGACGGAAAGAATCCGGTATAATACCTAATTTATCATATCCCGTATTCTTGATCAGAATATCTGAGCCTGTCATGGCCGCCATTCCGATAAAACTACCGACCTCAATCATGTCCGGCAAGATCGTATGTTCGGTCCCATGTAATTCGCTGACACCTTCAATCGTCAACAGGTTCGAGCCAACGCCCGAGATCCGTGCTCCCATCCGGTTCAGCATAGCCGACAATTGCTGCAAATACGGTTCGCAAGCGGCATTATAAATGGTCGTCTTTCCTTCAGCCAATACGGCTGCCATCAAAATATTGGCAGTACCAGTTACTGAGGCTTCATCCAGCAACATATAAGTACCTCTCAAATGTTCGGCCACTACTTCATATACCCGCCGGTCCGGATCGTAGGTAAATGTTGCACCCAACTTCTGAATACCGACAAAATGCGTATCCAGGCGCCGGCGCCCAATCTTATCTCCTCCGGGTTTCGGAATCATAGCCTTGCCGAAACGGGCAACCAATGGTCCTACAACCATGACCGATCCACGCAATGAAGCACTCTTCCGCAAAAACTCCTCGGTCTGCAAATATTCCAAATCAATGTCATCTGCCTGAAAAGTATAGGTTCCAACAGCCGGGCGTTCCACCTTTACACGCATATCACGCAAAAGCTGGATCAGATTATTCACATCCAGTATATCCGGAACATTGTGTATCGTAACCTTTTCAGGGGTAAGCAATACGGCACAAATCACTTCCAGCGCTTCATTCTTGGCGCCTTGCGGAGTGATTTCACCCGACAATTTATGTCCTCCTTCTATGACAAACGAACTCATCTGTTTTTCCTTGAGAAATTATTCTTCTTATTATTCCGTGCCAAAATTTCACGGCTTTCGGCCAATTTATGAACTTCTTCGTCCAACACGATATTTCCTCCCGACAGCTCATCCAAGTCTTTGAAGATCTTCCGGTCGTCTACACTTTCCTTGTTCCAGGTCAGGAATGACTTCTTCATTTGGGTAGCTAGCAATCTTACCAACTGGTCTTTTTTCGGACCTTCTGGATATTCAGTCGCTTTCCGGATCATCAGTTCCAGCGTCTTACCATAATGCCGGTAACGAATCCGGGAGTTATTATATGGAATCCGGGCCGGACGGGTATAAAGTTCTTCCTTCTTGACGATCTCATACGGATAATCGATGTCTAACTTAAAGTCGGACATGATAGCCAAATGATCCCATAAGATATGCTTGAAATCGTTCACATCCCGTAAATGAGGGAACATATTACCCATCACATTAATAATGGAATTCGCACATCGTTTTCTTTCTTCCCGGTCTTCTATCGTTACGCAATAATCCACCATATTCTGGATATTACGACCATATTCAGGTAAAGCTAACCGCTTTTCTTGTGTATTGTATTTCATTCGTATTTATTGTTTGCGTGCAAATATACTCAATTCATCTTTGATAATAATCGATTCACCTTGAAAACAATTCGTTCGGAGAATTCGTTTTGACATTAATTAGAAAAATATGCCCGACGGACTCCGGTCTGTCAACGGAAAATAAACGGTAACCGTCTGTCCATAAAACGAGATATTTCCCCAAAAAGTTCATGTACTTCCTTGCGGAAAGAGACAGTCTCTGGCGTAAATACCTTTAACGAATGCGGTATCATGGATATATCAATCCGGCTATCGGCCATGATCGGTTCTCCATCCAGATGCATGACACCCGGATGATTCCGGATGATCGACAACGAATGTGCCTTCATCGTCTTGATTTTACTGTTCTTATCAATCTGCTTGGTAAATAACTGGATAGCCAAAGCTGGTATGTCAATCGGCGTGAACGGCGAAAGAATCGTCACGTCCATTTGTCCGTCCTGTATATTGGCATGCGGAGCAATATAGGCATTATTTCCATATTGCGAAGCATTCCCACAAGCCACCAGAAAAGCCTTTTCCTTTACCTGGCAATTGTCGATCAGCAAATCGTACACTTCTGGCTTATAACTCAAATATTCCTCAATTGTATTCTTCACATAAGTGAGGGAGCCACGCCGTTTCTCTCCGGCAAACTTCTGACTGACGGCTGCATCAAAGCCCACACCACATGTACAGAAGAATGCACGATCATTGGCCCGGCAACAGTCTATCACTGTTTCCTTCCCCCGGCTAATCACTTCCAATGCCTTCTTCGGATCCACCGGAATATGCAATTCGCGCGCCAGACCATTCCCTGATCCCATAGGAATAATCCCCAACGTTGCATTCGTATGAATCATCGAACGGGCTATTTCATTGACAGTACCATCTCCACCTACAGCAATTATACAATCAGCTCCCCTCTCTATTTCCCGACGAGTGATATAACTCGCATGTCCGGCATACTCTGTAAACGCAAGCGACAAATCATAGCCGGCATTCGCACACATCATTTCTATCATCTTCGGAATCTTTCGTTTTGATCCAACCCCAGATATAGGGTTAATTATTGCTTGCACCCTCATTTAATCTGCTTTTTCGAGATTTCACTATATTTCAACAGCAAAAATAATGCTTTTGGTAAAACTTTTAAGTTATTTAGATTGAAGAAGTAAAAAAATTACTACTTTTGCGGCTGATAAAAAGGTGAAACAAAGAGCGAATTTAATCAAAGAGTTCTTTTAAAGAAACATTTTGAGAAGATAAAAACAAAAATTCTCTTCATTAAATATGAAACTATTACAAGAGAAACTAGCTAAGTATGATGCACCGCAGCGCGCTATGGCTGCCGGTATCTATCCGTATTTCAGAATGATTGAAAGTGATCAGGATACCGAAGTTACTATCAGTGGCAAGAAAGTATTGATGTTTGGCTCTAATGCTTATTTGGGATTAACCAACCATCCGAAAGTAAAAGAAGCTGCGATTGAAGCCATAAAAAAATATGGTACAGGTTGTGCAGGTTCACGTTTCTTAAATGGAACATTAGACTTACATGTTCAATTGGAAAAACGTTTGGCCGATTTCGTCGGAAAAGAAGATGCGATCGTGTATTCAACCGGTTTTCAGGTTAATTTAGGAGTGGTTTCTTGTCTGACAGGTCGTGAAGACTATATCTTATGGGATGAACTGGACCACGCTTCTATCATCGAAGGCCATCGGTTGTCCTTCTCTACCAAGTTGAAATATAAGCACAACGATATGGAGTCGTTGGAAAAACAACTTCAGAAGTGCGAGCCCGACAAGGTTAAACTGATCGTGATGGACGGCGTTTTCAGTATGGAAGGCGATATTGCCAAATTACCTGAAATTGTAGCGCTGGCTAAAAAGTACAATGCCAGCATCATGGTAGACGAAGCTCACGGTTTGGGTGTATTAGGTGACCACGGACGCGGTACTTGTAATCATTTCGGTGTCACAGACGATGTGGATCTGATCATGGGTACTTTCAGTAAGTCGTTGGCTTCTATCGGTGGATTCATCGCTTCTGACAAAGATACAATTAATTACCTGCGTCATAATTCACGTTCTTATATCTTCAGTGCCAGCAATACGCCGGCTGCTACGGCTGCCGCCAATGCAGCTCTTGATATCATGCTGAACGAACCTGAACGTATCGAACATCTGTGGAAACTGACTCATTATGCATTGGATGGTTTCCGTAACATGGGATGCGAAATCGGTCATACTGAAACTCCGATTATCCCGTTGTTCATCCGCAACAACGACTTGACATTCTTAATTGTCAAAGAATTGTTTGAAGCAGGTATTTTTGTCAATCCGGTTGTTTCTCCGGCAGTTGCTCCCGAAGATACATTGATCCGCTTCTCATTGATGGCTACTCATACGCAAGAGCAGTTGGATCGTGCTTTGGAAGCTATTCACGATGTATTCAAGAAACATAATTTGATCCCATAAATTGAGGATCAATCATTCTTATAAAAAAGCCACTTCCTGACTTGTTGGGAAGTGGCTTTTTAATATTATACGAGTTAAATACGGAGTAACAATCATATTTCCAATTTTCCTGAAATCATTTATCACATTTTCCCCATTTTTAAACCTCATCATTACTTATTCCACTTATATTTCCAGGAAATATCTTCTATGCTGAACAATTATTCATATAGAAAACTACTTGTTTTCAATCCTTTATCTAACTTTATACCATGATTTACTTAAACGTCAAGATCCGGACAACCTAAATGTACCAAACAGCATGAATTTATCTGTAGTCAATAAAGGCATCCAGATATTTCTTAACTTGGAAGCATAAACTGATGGTGTACGAGTAAATATAGGTGTCAGCCTTTTTTGTGGCGATAATTTGTATAAAGTATCAGATGATACATTCATCAGCATCAAATCGTCTCCAAAACGTGCATTACTGGGATAGGAAAATTTATACGGTCTCCACATATTTCCTTCTTGTTGAGCAATAGCAAGCGGCACTCTTTGTGGAAAGTAAAATGTTGAATGTGTTATTAGTTGATTATCAGTATTATACACTCCAAACGATAGAAAAGTGGCAAAATAGATTCTGTGTAGATACGAAAAATGTAAGATTTAACGTATTTAACTTTTGGTTACATCAAAATTACATAGATATGGATTGGATGGGGGCGTTTGAACCGACCCCGTAATATGATAAAAAGGAAACAAAGAAGACCATGTAAGGGAATGAATGATCAGTAGCCATTCCACATGTTATTACCTCCATAATGGTTCCGTTTCCCATCCCTGCGGAAAGCCGAGAGCTTTTAAGTCAATTTCAGGAAACCGAATGAACAACCATGTTAGTTTGGACTGCATATCATTTTTGGGGGATATAACATTAAGAAAGTACTTGATGATGCAAAGATCAAAGTAAGCACGCATGGAATCTGTTGGCAGCGTTATCCATTCTCCTGCGGGACTATTGGGAATTGCTGGCTGAATAGCATTCTGCTTGTTCCATACTCTTGAATGATGACCACAGGCATTTCGAGTAACAGCAATAACCGTGAGCCATGACTCAAACACATTGATAGGCAACCCAAAACGTTTGGCAATACGCTTGCGTATGCGATTTTGTTTAATGTTGCGATAAATGGCATTGACGTTTCCAATAGTAAGCAGTTCTCCTAAAATCCACGATGGTGGGTAAGGCTCTGAGTAGGTTCGTTTGAAATGGAGAATGAACTCCTCCTTGGATTTGCTGTATTCCTTGGATATAGCTCGCATTGTTTCATTAAACCTGGAACTATCCAAGAAGTAAGAAGAGTCAGTAAGCCAGAAAGGATTGCCTGTCATATCTGCCGTTATTTGCATCACCGCACGTCTGATAGCAATTTCAATCTTTTCTATTTCATTGAACATGAGCAGTCTCAGTTTCTTGTCAAAGCGATAAAGCATCATCACCTTTTTGAAGGTTGAACCTTCCTTGTACAAATGTGCAGTCTTTGGCATCTTCAATAAAGGATACATATAAGCAGACAATCTGTAATAACCAATGTTGTCAAGATACTGTATGGCTTTGTTTCTGTCACAAATCTGCAAACCTCGTGATTCAAGCAAATTAACGAGATTTTACGAGGATTCAAACCGTTTTGTAAAGGGGATAAGATTCGCCATATTCAAATGTGTATAAACAAAAAACGCCTCGCACGATTTGAGCATTGTTAAGAGGCTTGGCGAGGACTGACGCTGCAAATATACGAATAATCATTGATAATACAAACTTTTTAGCAGGAAAAATCACGTAAAAGTGGAATTCTTTGACATATTTATATTTAATAATGTTAAATCAGGGCTTAAAATCATACTTTACCAGCCAAACAAAGTGGTTTCCAAGATAAAAGTGTTATCTTTGTAACGTCTATACCCATACCGGAAGCCCCGATGGGCAGAGGTTGGGCAGACATATATACATATAAGGCGTAACTGTACGCTTTGGTTTTGACTTGTTAGAACTTCGCAAACTCTCAACTGTTCGTCAAAGACAAAGCAACGGGAACGCCTCATGGGGTGTATTATATACAGTCCTCATTGGCTTCGGACGATTCTATTGTTCGTTGTCAAGGGTGCTTTCTATATACTTACACTGGCGTGGGGCTTTCGGCGTTGCTCGTTTCGGACGAACAGGGCAATGCGAAGGCCTTAACAAGTGGAACGAGTGACAGGACTGGCTCCACGCTTTCATGTATATATACCAACCATTTATTAATCATGCCAATATGGTAGCCGTTGGTAAAATAGTGTTGGTATGAACCATTTTGTCAATTTCTACATTGATAATGTTATAAACGCATTTCGGGTTTATAACGAATCTCTGTTTAATGTCAATATTCAGGGATTGGGTCTATTTGCTAACAAAGAAGATAGAACATTTGCTTATTTGTTGTCACAATTAGCGAATTATGGTTTCACTGTGAATCTAAATTCTGATGATGAAGAAGAATGTTTCTGTGTTCTAACAATTATTGGTGAAAATCAAAAGACAGGTGAAGTTTATAGTTTTTGTTACAATGTACAGGATCTTTTGTGTCTAATTGATTTATCAAGTAAGACAAAAGTCTCTGTATTGTGTATAATGGTGATGAAAATTATAGCTATGTTCATTTGCCGTTTAAAGACTCTTTACAAAGCTGTTGTACTGGATCTTGATGATACATTATGGAATGGAACATTATCAGAAGAAGGTATAGACCAAATCATAGCCAATCAGAGAACTGCAACAGGCGCACATTATATACGATTTGCAAATTTTGTGAAAGTATTAGCAGACAGCTTAGGCATATATGTTGCAGTTTGTTCAAGAAATGACTCTAAGATGGTTTCAAAGGCAATGGATGTCCTCGACGAAGAAATATTTCCTTTGAAAAACAATATAGACTGCATTGTTGCCAATGACAATGATAAAAGTTCAAATATCAAAGAGATTGCAGCCAGCCTGTCTATATTGCCTAAATCAATTGTTTTTATTGATGACAATGAACTCATTAGAGATGAAGTTAGAAATAACATACCAGGTATTTGCGTACCAAACTGGAATACCCATGAGGAGTTGATAACATTACTATCGGTCGGGGGCATTTTCGACAGGTACGAACTATCCCTGAATGCACAGGGCAGAAGAAAACAATACAAGATGATTCAAGTGCTACGAAATAATACCCATCTTCCTGTCTTGTATGTAAAGGCAATTAGAGACCCTAATCATATCATAGCAGAAAAATTATACAAGAAGACAAACCAGTTCAATATGTCTCAGCAAAACAGCCTTTTTTCTAAAGGTGTTATTTCTGTTTATTTTGAGATGTACAGACCAACTGGTGAAAGCCTTGGCATTTGTTCTGCAATATCATATATTATTGACGATGATATGATTGCAGTTGAAAATTGGGCTATTAGCTGCCGTTTCTTTGAAATCGGCTTAGAAGATTTAGTTCTTATGTATCTTGTGGAAAAGGCTGATGGGAAACGCCTAATGTTTAAGTACTGCAAAAATGAATACAATGGAAAAGCGACTTCCATGATTGCAAGTAATGAAGAATTCAAATGTGTGGGTAAAAACAGATATGTCAAATATTCATATACCCAATCAACAAAGGAAAAATTACGCTCAAAAACTAATTTAGAAATAAGATATGACGAAAAATAATATATACACCATAGGTTATACACTATTCCAGAGAGGAAGCAATTTTGATTTGGAAGGAATGTATAGAACCTTACATCAATTCGGAGTGACGCATTTAGTAGATGTTCGTTCTGTGCCATTATCCAAACAATATCCTCTATGCAATGAGGGTAGTCTAAGAATGGCAGGCAAGACTTATGGCATTCCATACATCCATATGCCCGAATTGGGAGCAAAAGCGTTGCCAGATCAAGATGTTTTTTCAAAAGCATCAGACATTTTCTTTGAGGATATTTTCCCTATTCCCAAAAGTAACAGACCGGAGAGAACAGAGCTAAATGCCAATGACGAGATTGTTGATTTTACGAAATTCAGAAACAACGAGTTGCTTTTGGATGGTCTGAAGCGAATAGAAAATGCTTATGACAAAGGGTTTACATTGGCTTTAATGTGTAGCGAGAAAAATCCTATAGATTGCCATCGATTCTTTCTGGTCAGCAAAAAAATAGAACAGCAATTTGGAACATGGCTTGAAGTGAAACATATAGTAAGCAATTCCATAGGTGAGATTACAACGCAAACAAACAGCACTCTGAACAAGATGTTGGCTGATATTATACTGAATAAGACAGAAATAAAGAAGCTTGACATTCTTAACAGTTCTCTGTTTGGCGACCAACCTGTAATAGAAAATTATTATGGCAATAACAGAGAGGACAAAATCACGGATTTCTGCGATAGATACTGGAATCTGATGCATGGTTGGAAAAAAGCGTATAACACTAATGTTAATGACTATGATTAAATTATTCAACATCGGCTTTACCCAAAAAACAGCCGAACAGTTTTTTGGAATACTAAAAGCAAACAAGATTGATTGTCTTGTTGATGTTCGGCTTAATCCCAATGGGCAATTGTCTCGCTTTGCCTTTGAGAAAGATTTGCCATATTTCTTGGAGAATTTGGCAAATGGATGCAAGTATGTTCATCGTATTGACTTAGCCCCCAAAAAAGAACTTCTAAAAGAAGTACGCACTAAAGGGACTATGATGTCAAAAGACTACAAAGTCTTTGAAAAAGCCTTTTTCAAGCAGTTGGAAGAGAAATCGAACATTGATAATTTTGTTGATACTTTTGGCAAGTATCAGAATGTTGTCTTGTTATGTTCCGAACCTACAACAGAAAAATGTCATCGAAGGCTTGTAAGCGAGATGCTTCTTAAGAAATTTGGAGACAAGATTAAATTTGGAGGGAACTTGTAAATGAAGAAGACGGTATTGCTGTTAGCGGTTAGCTGCAAGACAGGTGGACTGTGCCCTGGTGGCATAGACTTGGATAACCCAAAAGAATGGATACGTATTGTCAAAGACGACGGACGTTCTGGTGCAGTGCAAGGCATAGACATTGATTTTGCAAAGCCACTTGATGTTATAGAATTCGATGGTTCGTACAGACCACAAGGTAAGCAAAAAGAAAATTGGGTCATAAACAACAATTCTTGCAAAGTCGTAAAGCATTGCAACACAGACATTGTTGAAGCTGCCTACAACAAATACGGTTATCATGGATTTTGGAATAACTATAAGGCATATTTGACAGAAGTTGAATTTGCTAATGTAATCCAACCATCAGAATCAATCATGAAGGTTACTAATGTTGAAATCTACAAGACGGAATTTGGTAAAGCTAAAATAGATTTTGATTGGTCTGGATCACGATACAGAATCAAATGGATCTCTATGACAGACCAAACGTTCTATGACCGAATTGATAAAGAAAAAGTAACATTCAACGAGGCATATATTGTAATTTCTATTCCTAAAGAGATAGATGATTGGGTAGATTCCATAACTGGTGAAAAGAGAGCTTATAAATTTGTTAGCAAAATCTTTGAAGCATAAGGAATCGCTGCAAATGACTCAGAAGGCGCCAAGGTGTCCTCTTTTTCCAAACATTTCTTAGTGGGTTTGTATTTCTATTTTGTTAGTGGAAGGCATATCGTGAATATGCCTCCCACTAACAAAATTATCGGTTTAACCCTTTACCCCTTCTTGGTTTAACAATCCGAGTAGCCTGTCGCAAGCATCGTCTTATCCATTCAATCTCATCTTCGTCCTTCTCACGTCCCCAATCCTTGGTATCGCTACCGTCACCTCCTTAGCTTTCAGCGAAGTTGGTAGCCTCGTTGACGTAGCCGACATACAGGTACATTGCACAATAAATGATTTTATCGCCATGATTGATGAAGTCCATTGCAAAGCTATCGTCAAAGAGACAGCTGTCATGAGTACTCATCATACGAGGATAGATGTCTGCTATCTCTGCCAACACTTTCATACCAGCCTGCGCCCAAATCTTATTGATCATCTGTTGCTGGTATGAAACAGCTGTTTTTTCAAAATCGGCTTAAGTACATGACAAAAATTTAAAAACATCGAATTTTGGGATGTAGAGCGGGCGC
>ENA-OROH01000319-OROH01000319.1-human-gut-metagenome-genome-assembly--contig:-NODE-319-length-58349-cov-9.448640_pt1 | contig 58349 bp, 59 predicted proteins | sample MGYA00242125_ERZ509042 | MGnify/ENA primary metagenome ERZ509042 (study PRJEB26280, sample SAMEA2338738) | human gut metagenome | biome: human gut; feature: human-associated habitat; material: faeces... | reverse complement strand
GCGGGGGACCAGCCGCAAGGCTGGTGGTGGGTTAGCAGCCCCCGGCTGCGTTTCCATTCATCACCATCTGCCCCGGGCAGATGGTCTCCATGGGCTGCGGACTAGAGACCAGTGACTGTTTGCCTCTCCCCCAGCTCCGGAAAAATCCAGTTCAGGACCCCCAGCCAGACTGCCCACAGAACCGGATACACCGGCTCCGGGAGGATGAATACGAAGGATGTGAGAAAGCTCCAGAAGGCCGCCGTAATGAGCAGCAGACCTCCGTTGAACAGCAGCCGGTGCTGGTAATGGGCACCGCAGCGGCAGTATTCCAGCCCCAGGGCCAGGTAGAACAGCTGCTGGAGGAAGGCCGCCCCCAGGGCTCCCTTGTCCGTGTCCCACACGGCCCACAGGGCCCCCAGTGTCATGAGCACCGGCCACAGGGTCCACAGGGCGCCCCGGGGCTGACGTATTTTCCGCCAGCCGAAGAAATGCCACACACTGTACCAGGTACAGGGCACTGTCACCAAAAACCACAGTTCCAGCAGGGGATATTCCACCCGCAGCGGCCAGGCCGCCGGAAACAGGTACAAAGTCCCCAGCACCAGAGCCACTGTGGCCAGATGCCAGGCTTTTTCCCGCTTCTTCAGCCGTTCGATCACCGGCAGGGCCAGCCACACCCCGGACCCCACCCAGAACAGCAGCACCAGTTTCAGAGGAAAATACCAGTCCAGTGCCGGAGTGGCAAAGGTGGTCAGGGTGTTGAACAGCAGCACCACCCAGAAAATCAGGTCCTTCCGCTGCCGGAGGATCAGTTTGCTCAGCTGCACCTTATCCATGGCTGGTTTTCTCCATTTTGGCCAGGAATTCCAGGCTCCGGAGGGGCCGGTCCGTCTGGTACAGGATGAACTGGTGGAGGATCTTCTCCATGGCCATCAGTTCCCGGCCCCTGACGGTGAAATCCGGGGGAGACTGGAGATCCAAATGGAGCAGCCGGTCCATCAGGTCCCGGGTGGCTACCGTAAAGGGCAGTTCATCCCCCATGGCACAGTTTTTGCACAAAAAGCCCCCCTGGACCAGGCTGAAATATCCGTCTTCCGTCACCGGTTCCCCGCAGCTGGTGCACTGGTCCAGGATGGGATTCAGCCCGCACAGGGCCAGCAGCTTCAGCAGGGTGCTGTCGGTGACCAGCCGCCGGTTCCGTTTCCCCAAAAGACGGAAGGCTTCCAGCAGCAGCAGGAACACTTCTTCCTGGGGTTCCTCATCCCCCAGGAGATGTTCTGCCGCTTCCCCGATAATGGCTCCGTAGGCCAGGTTCTCCCAGTCCATGGCAAGGGGCATCTCCAGGCTTTCACAGCTCCGGAGAGAAGCCACCTTCCTCCCTGGGGAAAGGCTCAGCCGGAGATGGGCAAAAGGCTGGACCAGGCGGCCGCTCTGGCTCCGGGGATAGGCCGCTCCATAGGCCACAAAGGGGATTTTGCCGTGTTCACGACAAAAGCAGACTGCGTATTTATCCGCAGTCTGCCAGTTTTTTACTCGGAGGATCACTGCTTCGTCTTGAAACACTTCACTGCTCATGGACAGCCGCTTCCTTCTTGTCTTTTTTCAAAGGGATCACCCGGACCCGGAGCACCCGGAACCCAGTGGAATCCAGCACTTCGAACTTGTAGCCGTTTTCCTCCACACTGTCGCCCACCACCGGCTGCCGGCCGATGAGGCCGAACACATAACCTCCGATGGTGTCCTCTTCCGGATCATCGAACTGGATCCCCATGATTTCCGATACTTCATCCAGGAGCACCAGTCCGTCGAACACATAAGACCCGTCGGGCATCTTGTTGATTTCCGGCATATCCGTATCATGCTCGTCCTGGATATCCCCTACGATTTCTTCCAGCAGGTCTTCCATGGTCACCAGCCCTGCGGTGCCCCCATATTCATCGGCTACCGCCGCCATCTGCACATGCTTGTGCTGCATCAGCTGGAGGATCTTGGCAATGGACATGCTTTCCGGCACCACATCGATTTCCCGCATAATGGACCGGAGGTCGAAGCCCGGCTGCCGGTAGTCCGCATTCATGAATTCCCGGATGTGGACCATCCCCAGGATATGGTCCCGGTCCTCTTCACAGAGAGGGTACCGGGTGTGGCCGGATTCCCGGATCACCTTCATGTTTTCCTCGATGGGGTCGTCCACGAACAGGCACACCATGTCCTGCCGGGGCACCATCACTTCCCGGGCCACCCGGTCTGCAAAATCGAATACATTGTCAATGAGCCGGCTTTCCACCGGGTCGATGCTGCCGCCTTTTTCACTGGCACTGACCATTTTCCGGATGTCATCCTCCGAATGGCTGGCCCCTTTCTGGGCCGGTTCCACCCCCATGAAATGGTACAGGGCAGCGCCCACATGCCAGAACAGATAAGCAAATGGATATAAGATTGGTTTCAGTATGCGCCCAAGCGCAGGTCCCGCGTCTATAGGACATCTCTCCTTTGATCATTTTGCCGGTTTTTCCGGCGGGGTATATCGCTCAAATTATACACTTTTTCCCGGCGTCCGGTCAATATTGGGGACGGTCTCCGGCCAGCCCCAGCCGTTTCAGGTCCCCTTCCTTTTCCCGCCATTTGGGACGGACCTTCACCCACAGTTCCAGGTACACCCGGTTCCCCAGGAAAGCTTCCATATCCTCCCGGGACCGCTGGCTGATTTCCTTCAGCATCTTCCCCTTGGCCCCGATCAGGATGGCCTTTTGGGAATCCCGTTCCACATAAATGTCTCCCCGAACATACACCATGCCGTTGGGCCGGGTCTTCATTTCCTGTACCTGGACCGCCACCGCATGGGGCACTTCGTCCCGGGTCAGCTGGAGGATCTTCTCCCGGATGATTTCCGCCGCCATCACCCGTTCCGGCTGGTCCGTATACATGTCTTCCGGATAGAAATCAGGCCCCACTGGCAGGCAGCTCTGGATTTCCTGGAGCAGAGGCGAAAAGTCCTCATCTTCCAGAGCGGACAGGGTCAATACGCTGCGGAAGGGATATTCCTTCCGGAATTTGTCGATCATGGGCAGGAGCACCGCTTTGTCCGCAAGCCGGTCGATTTTGTTCAGCACCAGGATCACCGGCGCTTTGCAGTCTTCCCGCAGCCGTTCCAGGATCACCTGTTCTCCCTTCCCCCGTTTTTCCGAGGCATCCACCACAAAAAGCACCACATCCACTTCTTTGATGGCATTGAGGGCCGCCTGGACCATGTGTTCTCCCAGTTTGTCCTGGGGTTTGTGGAGGCCGGGGGTATCCAGGAACACCATCTGGGCTTCCGCCGTGCTCAGGATGCTCAGGATCCGGTTCCGGGTGGTCTGGGGCCGGTCGGAGATAATGGCCACCTTTTCCCCCACCAGATGGTTCACCAGGGTGGATTTTCCTGCATTGGGGCGTCCCACCACGGCTACAAAACCGGAGCGATGCTGTTGGGTATTCTGTTCTTCCATATAAGTCCTTTCTGTATTACAAACTGAAATCATAGGGCAGCAGGTCCGCCACCGTGGCGGTCTTTACCTGTCCCTTCACATTGGTCAGATAGATCCGGGGGATGCGGAATTCCGCCATCACCTGCCGGCAGGCCCCGCAGGGGGACACCGGTTCCGGAGTATCGGCAGTGACGCACAGGGCGGCAAACTCCCTGACCCCTTCCTTCACGGCGGCAAAGATGGCACACCGTTCCGCGCAGAGGCTCAGGCCATAGGAAGCGTTTTCCACATTGCAGCCGGTGAAGATCCGGCCGTCCGCTGCCCGGACCGCTGCTCCCACCGCAAAATGGGAATAGGGGCTGTAGGAATTTTTCCGCACGGCACAGGCCGCTTCAAACAGCTCCCGGTCCAGTTCAGCCTCCATAGTTTTCCTCCGCCAGGTCCAGTTCCCGGAGGATTTCCTCCTCCCGGGCCCTCATCACCCGTTTGTCCGCCTCTTCCATATGGTCATAGCCCAAAAGGTGGAGCATCCCATGGACCGCCAGGTAGGTCATTTCCCGGGTGAGCCCATGGCCAAATTCCTCTCCCTGCTCCACGGCCCGGGGAGCGGAGATGATTACGTCCCCCAGCAGGTGTTCCGCTTCCCCGTCGTCCACTTCCGGTTCCTCGTCCCCTTCGTCCAGGGCAAAGCTCAGCACGTCCGTAGGACGGTCGATGCCCCGGTACTCCCGGTTCAGGGTATGGATCTCTTCATTGTCCACAATGGTAATGTCCACTTCCGTATTGTCCGTCAGTTCCTCTTTCCGGGCCACAATGTCCATGGCCTTTTTCAGGGTCTCTTCCAGTTCTTCCGGAATGGCAATCTCCGTCTGGTTGTTTTCCAGGGTAACGATCATTTTCCTTCTCCTTTATTCCTGTCAGCACCGGGCTGCCGGTGTTCCTTCCGGGCCCGGTCGTATTTTTCATAAGCCCGGATGATGGCCCCCACGATTTCGTGCCGGACCACATCCTGTTCAGAAAAATGGATGATGCCGATCCCCGGCACGTCCTGGAGCACCTGGGCCGCATTCACCAGTCCGGAAGGCCGTCCTCCCGGCAGGTCCACCTGGGTGGCATCCCCGGTGACCACCAGCTTGGAGCCGAAGCCGAACCGGGTAAGGGCCATCCGCATCTGTTCCTGGGTGGTGTTCTGGGCCTCGTCCAGGATGATGAAAGCATCATTTAGGGTACGGCCCCGCATGTAGGCCAGAGGGGCCACTTCGATGATCCCCCGCTGGAGGTTCTTCTGGAAGGCCTCCATCCCCAGCATTTCGTACAGAGCATCATACAGAGGCCGCAGATAGGGATCCACCTTTTCCTGGAGATCCCCGGGCAAAAAGCCCAGCTTTTCCCCGGCTTCCACCGCGGGACGGGTGAGGATGATCCGTTCCACTTCCTTGTTTTTCAGGGCCTTCACCGCCATGGCCACCGCCAGGTAGGTCTTCCCGGTACCGGCGGGCCCGATGGCAATGGTAATGTCGTTCTGGGCAATGGTCTTCAAATACCGCATCTGGCCCAGGGTCTTGGCCTTTACCTGCCGTCCCCGGACAGTGGTGAGCACCGTATCGGTGAACAGCTTGTGGAGCTGTTCCTCCTGGCCTTCCCGGACCAGTTTCAGGCTGTATTTCACATCATGCTGGGTAATGGGCAGCCCCTGGCGGTACAGGTACAGCAACTCCCGGATCAGCCGGTCCGCCAGCTCCACATCCTGTTCCGCTCCCTGGGCGATCAGTTCGTTTCCCCGGGGGATCAGCCGGCAGCCCAGGCTCTCCTGCATCTGCTTCAGGTATTCATCTGTTTCTCCCAGTACCGCCACCATTTCCCGGGCGTCCTGGAATTCAAACCGTTTTTCCGTCACTTCCGACAAACTCCATTCCTCCTGCTTGTTACGAGTTGATTGACTGTTCCTTTCATTATATCGTTTCCGGAAGAAAAAAGAAACAGGAAAACCACTTGACAAAGAACCCCATTATCGTTTAGAATAAATTTGTTGCTTATGGAACTATAGCTCAGATGGTTAGAGTATCACGTTGACATCGTGGGGGTCACTGGTTCGAGTCCAGTTAGTTCCACCAGATAAAAAGCAGAGGCTGCCGGAAGGCAGCCTTTTTTGTTGTATGGGTTCAGCGTTGGTTGTTTCAGAATCAATTTGTCAAAATTGATTTCCATCGGCCAGTGACCAGTGACAAAAAAGAGGCCCGCAGGCCTCTTTTTTCTTATTTACTTCACCCTATTCCGCAGGGTCCCGATTCCTTCGATGGAACATTCCACCACGTCCCCGCTTTTCAGGAACCGGGGCGGGTTCATGCCGATGCCGGTGCCGGCGGGAGTACCGGTGGCAATGATGGTCCCGGCCCGGAGGGTCATCCCTTTGCTCAGTTCGCTGATGATGTAAGGGATCCCGTGAACCAGCAGTTTCGTGTTGCTGTCCTGGCGCAGTTCCCCGTTCACCTTGCAGGTGAGATGGAGCGCCGGCGGAAAATCAAATTCATCCGCCGTAACGATGCAGGGCCCCATGGGGGCAAAGGTGTCCAGGCTCTTCCCGAAATACCACTGTTTATGGGCCACCTGCACGTCCCGGGCGGTTACATCGTTAATGATGGTATAGCCGAACACATAGTCCCCGGCATCTTTTTCCGCCACATCCCGGGCTTCCTTCCCGATGATCACCGCCAATTCGCATTCATAGTCCAGTTCCTTCACCACATTGAAATGGCCGTCGATGGTCCCGTCCGGATCCACCGCCCGGTCCACCCGTTTGGAGAAGTACACAGGTACCTGCCGCTGGACGATTTTTTCCGGTACATATTCATCAGGCAGTTCGTCGTCGTGGGATTTGTAGTTGATGCCCAGACAGATAATGTCATTCCGGGGATGGGTAATGGGAGCCAGGAGCTTGACCTGGTCAATGGGAACCGCACCCATGTCCACCCGGGCAATAGCCAGCAGTTCTTCAAAATCCGCCTGCTGGATCAGTTCATACATATTGTTGTACTTGTTGGCCGGGATCACAAATTTTCCATCCTCGGAAATGATCCCCACCTGTACATCGCTGTCGTATTCGAAGGTAACGATTTTCATGACTCTCCACTCCCCTAACCGATTCCACGGTACAGTGTTTTCATTTCTCTGTATTCATTGTACAATGTTTGTGCTAAAATTACCAGTATATGATACAAAACTTCCTAACTGTAAACCTTAATGTTATAGAAGGATCTGTTTTTCCCAAAGGAGGATGCCATGTTTGCCGGATATCAGCTGGATGACGGCCACGGAGACTACAACCGCAGCTACGAACAGAACTGGGATATCGATTACGCCGACTATTCCACCGACCACAGAGAGAACAACTACAGGAACTATGAATGGAAAGTTCCCAAAAGCAAAAAGGAACGGATCAAAAGTATATTGAATCATTACGAATGACAAAGGGGGCGCTGCACACAACGTGCAGCGCCCCCCTTTGTCTTCCTTCCGCGCACAAGAAATTGTTTCTAAATGGCGAAAATTCTTCTGCAGTGGACAAATTCTCTGTTAATTCCCATAGTTGTTTTTATCTCGATAACACTTTGAAAAAATATTGTATGAGGTATACAAAAAACTGTTGACATTTGTATCCGGTAGTGATAAATTACGTACCATAAACAAGCATCCGATTTGATCACGGCACTTGCATTCCCGAGTGTCGGATTTTTTTCGAAGGAGTGATGATGATGAACGGATTAACGCTTGTGTGTCTTGCTATCGTAATCTTTATCTGCGCGTACATGTTTTATGGCCGCTGGCTGGTAAAGACCTGGGGAATCGAACCGGATGCGAAAACTCCTGCCTACCGTTTCCGGGATGACAAGGACTTTGCCCCTGCTTCCCGCTTCACGGTATTTGCCCATCAGTTTTCTTCCATTACCGGTGCCGGCCCTGTAACCGGTCCGATTATCGCCGCCATGTTTGGTTGGGTTCCTGCTTTCTTATGGATTTTGGTAGGCGGCGTATTCTTCGGTGCTGTACAGGATTTCACCGCCCTCTATGCTTCCGTGAAGAACGACGGCAAAGGCATGGGTGCCTTGATTGAAAAATACGTGGGCCATACCGGCTGCAAAATGTTCCTGATGTTCGGCTGGCTGTTCTCCCTCTTGGTAATCGCCGCCTTCTCCGACATTATGGCCAGCACCTTCAACGGCTTCTCCAAAACCGGCGAAATGATGGGGCCCAACGCCTCCGCCGCTTCCATTTCCATGATCTACATCGTGGTTGCCATGATCTTCGGTGTGGTGACCCGCCGGTTCAACATCCACGGTTCCAAAGAACTGATCCTGGGAATCCTGTGCATGGTGGCCATGGTGAGCCTTGGCATTGCCCATCCCATCTACGCTTCCCGTACCACCTGGCTGTATGTGACCTATGCGTACTGCTTCGCCGCTTCCATTATGCCCATGTGGCTGCTGATCCAGCCTCGTGACTATCTGTCCGTATTCCTGCTGCTGGGGATGATCCTGGCCGGTGTCCTGGGCATCATCGTGGGGAATCCTTCTATTAATATGCCTGCCTTCACTTCCTTTGATGTAGCCGGCAAGCCTTTGTTCCCCATCCTGTTTGTAACCATCGCCTGCGGGGCTGTATCCGGGTTCCATTCCCTGGTTTCTTCTGGTACTTCCTCCAAAACCATTTCCAATGAAAAAGATATGCTGCCCGTTGGGTATGGTTCCATGCTGATTGAATCCACCCTGGGTGTGGTTTCCCTGGTTATCGCCTGCTCCGTGGCTGTAAACGGCCAGCTGCCCAAAGCCACTCCGTTTGCTATCTTCGGTGGTGCCATCGGCAACTACTTCACCATGTTCGGTATTCCCAAATATTACAGCACCTGCATCGTGACCATGTGCGTGTCCGCTCTGGCCATGACCACCATCGATGCGGTAACCCGTATCGGCCGGATGATGCTCCAGGAAATCCTGGCTCCGGAAGAAGGCAAGGAACAGGGTTCCGTGGCCAAATTCCTGAGCAATACGTATGTGGCCACCATCGTGACCCTGATTCCCAGCTACCTGCTGTGCCTGGGCGGTTACATGAATATCTGGCCGCTGTTCGGTGCTGCCAACCAGCTGCTCAGTGCCCTGTGCCTGGTTGCCCTGGCCGTATTCCTGAAAGTGACCGGCCGTAAGAGCTGGATGCTCTACATCCCCATGACCTTTATGTTCCTGGTGACCATGAGCGCCCTGTGCCTGTCCATCTATGGCATCTACAAGAAAGCCATGGCAGGTGTGTTCTTCCCCATGGTGGAAGGTCTCCAGCTGGTAGTAGCTCTGTGCCTGATGTTCCTGGCCATCAACGTGGTCCGGAGCTGCACCAAGGAACTGTTCGCCGGCAAAGTAGAAGTTGCCAACAAATAAAAAAGACTGCCTTCGGGCAGTCTTTTTTTCATCACTCCAGCAAGAAGGGGGCTGTTGCATGAGCAACAGCCCCCTTCTTGGGTCGCGGATCGCGAGTCGTGACCCGTGGCCCGCGACCGGGGGTATGAATTTCTTCACGCCCCCTTATCTTCCCAACAACCGCAAAAATTCTGCCTCGTCCAGGATGGTCACTCCCAGATTCTGGGCCTTGGTGTACTTGCTGCCCGGGTCGGCTCCGGCCACCACGTAATCGGTCTTTCTGCTGACACTGCTGGTGACCTTGGCCCCCACTTCCTGGGCCATGGTCTGGGCGGTGGCTCTGTCCAGGGTGGGCAGGGTACCGGTGAACACCATGGTCTTCCCATAGAAGGGATGGTTCTCATCCTGAGCTGGTCCGGAGGTCATTTCCATATTGAGCCCCAGTTCCTTCAGCCGTTCCACAAAGGCCTGGTTCATGGGATCAGCAAACCAGGTGACCACGCTTTCCGCAATCACCGGACCGATGTCCGGTGTCTGGGCCAGGTCTTCCTGGGTGGCTGCCATGAGCTTGTCCATGGTGCCGTATTTCTGGGCCAGGGTCCGGGCCACCTTGGCCCCTACGTGACGGATCCCCAGGGCAAAGAGCAGCTTGTCCAGGCTCTGGCTCTTGCTCCCTTCGATGGCGCTGATCAGGTTGTCCGCGCTTTTAGGGCCCATCCGGTCCAGCTGCTGGACCTGTTCCCGGGTCAGGAGATACAGATCTCCCGGATCCTTCACCAGCCCGGCTGCCGTCAGCTGGGCCAGCACACTGGGGCCGCAGCCGTCGATGTTCATGGCGTCCCGGCTGGTAAAATGGATCAGCCCTTCCCGTCCCAGGGCCGGACAGTGGGGATTGGTGCAGCGCCAGGCCGCTTCTCCCGCCTTCCGTTCCACCTTCCAGCCGCATTCCGGGCAGGTTTCCGGCATGTGGAACTCTTTTTCCTCCCCGGTCCGTTTTTCCGGCACCACCCGGAGCACTTCCGGAATGATTTCCGCGGCTTTGTTGATGATAACATGGTCCCCGATCCGGATATCCCGTTCTTTGATGAAATCTTCATTGTGGAGGGTGGCCCGGCTGATGGTGCTGCCGGACAGCCGCACCGGCTGAAGTACGGCAGTGGGGGTCAGCACCCCGGTGCGGCCCACCTGGATCACAATATCTTCCAGCACCGTTTCCGCCTGTTCCGGAGGGAACTTGTAGGCCATGGCCCAGCGGGGATCCTTGCCGGTGGCTCCCAACAGGTTCTGCTGCCATACGTCGTTTACCTTCACCACCACTCCGTCGGTGTCGTAGCCCAGGGAGGCCCGGCGTTCTCCGTGCTTTTTGATCAGTTCATTGGCTTCCTGGATGGTGTCCACCAGGGTCCGGCCTTCGGTGGTGGTGAACCCGTACTGCTGGAGCATGTCCATGGAGGCGTTGTGGGTGGGCAGGTTCCCGGCTCCCACTCCGATGCCATAGGCAAAAAAGGCCAGGGACCGTTTGGCGGTGACCCCGGGATCCAGCTGGCGCAGGGATCCGGCCGCCGCATTCCGGCAGTTGGCGAATTCCTGTTCCCCGGCTTCCTGCCGCTCCTCGTTCAGCTTCACAAAGGCCTGCCGGGGCATGTACACTTCTCCCCGCACATCCAAAAGCTCCGGGATCTCCATGCCGGGAATGGGCTTCAGCACTTTGGGAATGTTGGCAATGGTCCGGACGTTTTCCGTAACGTTTTCCCCCACCACTCCGTCACCCCGGGTGGCCGCCCGGACGAACCGGCCATTTTCATAAATGATGCTGCAGGCCAGGCCGTCGATCTTGGGTTCCACCACATACTGGACTTTGGCATCCTTCGGCAGCCCTTCATGGACCCGCCGGTCGAACTCTTCCATCTCTTCCGGGGAAAAGGCATTGGCCAGACTCAAAAGCGGGGTCATGTGCCGGACTTCCGTAAATCCTGGCTTGGCATAGCCTCCCACATGCTGGCTGGGAGAATCCGGGGTCACAAGCTCCGGATTCTCTGCTTCCAGGGCTTTCAGTTCCCGCATCATGGCATCGTATTCCGCATCGGTGATCAGGGGATTGTCCTGGACATAATACAGATAGGAATTCTTTTTCATCACGGCCCGCAGCTCGTTGATCCGGGCTGCCGCCGCCTCTTTGGTCATTTCACTCATGGCACTCTGCTCCTCAGATTTTCTGCAGGATCTTGTATTTGGTGGCCAGCTGTTTGATGCCGCTGCCCGGGAAGGCCACAGTCACCAGCTGACCCTCGCTGCCGTCAGGACGGGCTTCGATGATGGTCCCCACCCCGAACTTCTTGTGCCGGCATTTGTCCCCGGCCCGGAATTCCGGCACCGGACCCCCTTCCGGCACGAAATGGCTCCGGGGAGATGGGGTATCCAGGATGCTGCCTCCCCGGTTCCGGGCAATGTTCCGGAGGCTGGCATGGGTGCCGGCGCTGCCCTGATGGCCCCGCTGACCCCCGTAGCTTCCGTAGGTGCTCCGGCGCACCGCCACGTTTTCGATCAGGTTCCGGGGAATCTCCTGGAGGAACCGGGAAGGGGGATACATGACCACATGGCCGTACACCATCCGGCTCCGGCAGCTGGTGAGATACAGCCGCTTCTTGGCCCGGGTGATTCCCACATAGCACAGCCGCCGTTCTTCTTCCAGTTTGTCCTCGTCTTCCAGACTCCGCTGGCTGGGGAACAGGCCGTCTTCCATGCCTCCGATGAATACCACCGGGAACTCCAGCCCCTTGGCGGAATGGAGGGTCATGAGGGTGACGGAATCCTGGGTCAGCTTGGCGTCGTCGATGTCCGCCACCAGGGCCACATGGTTCAGGAAGTCTTCCAGGGTCTTGTTGTTCTCTTCCCCGGGATCCTTGGCAAATTCGTCGGCGATCCGGAGGAATTCGTTCAGATTGTCCAGCCGGCTCTTGGACTGGTCGGACCCTTCCAGCCGAAGAGCTTCCAGATACCCGGATTTTTCCAGCACCTGGGTCATCAGGTCCTTCACCGGCAGGGTATCCTTCACCCGGGCCAGTTCCTGGATCATGTCACTGAAGGCCTGGATTTTCCCAAAGGCCCGGCCCAGCACCTCTTTGGCCTGGACGGTCTGGAGCACTTCCGGCAGGGTCATGCCGCTTTCTTCCAACAAGCTCCGGACCTTGGCCACGGTAGCCGCCCCGATGCCCCGCTTGGGTTCGTTGATGATCCGCTCCAGCCCCTGGATGTCCCGTTCGTTGGCCAGGAACCGGAGATAGCTCAGGGTATCCTTCACTTCTTTCCGGTCGTAGAACTTCAGGCTCCCTACCATTACATAGGGGATCCCGTTGTTGATCAGGTTTTCTTCAAACATCCGGCTCTGGGCGTTGGTCCGGTACAGGATGGCCATATCCCCCAGTTTGGTGCCGTCATTCTGGAGCTTCCGGATCTGGCCCACCACGAATTCCGCCTCTTCCCGGTCGTCCCGGGCCTGGTAGTAGGCAATGGGCTGGCCGTTGCCATTTTCCGTCCACAGGTTCTTGGGCCGGCGGGCGGCGTTGTGCTTGATCACTTCATTGGCCGCATCCAGGATCACCTGGGTGGACCGGTAATTCTGTTCCAGCTTGAAGATCCGGGCCTGGGGGTAGTCCTTCTCGAAATCCAGGATGTTGCTGATGTCCGCACCCCGCCAGCCGTAGATGCTCTGGTCAATATCCCCCACCGCGCACAGGTTGTTTTCCGGAGCGCTGAGCAGTTTGGCCAGCAGGTACTGGACATGGTTGGTGTCCTGGTACTCGTCGATGAGCACGTAATGGAACTTGTTCTGGTATTTTTCCCGGACTTCCGGCACGGTCTGGAGCAGCTTCACCGTCAACAGCAGCAGATCGTCGAAATCCACCGCATTGCTCTGGACCAGATGCTTCTGGTATTCAGCGTAGATCTCCGCCACCTTCTTGGCATGGTAGTCCTCCGCCTGCCGGGCAAAAGCCGCCGCATCCACCTGGGCATTCTTGGCATTGGAAATGGTGGCCAGGAGCCCCGGAAGGGGATAGAACTTCTCGTCCAGGTTCAGCTTTTTCAGAGCTTCCTTCAGCACGTTTTTGCAGTCGGAAGGATCATAGATGGAAAAAGACGTGGTGTACCCGGGAAGAGCATTGATGTCCCGCCGGAGCAGCTGGTTGCAGAACCCGTGAAAGGTGTACAGCCACACGTCCTTGGCGGAAGGGCCCACCAGGGCATCCACCCGCTGGCGCATTTCCTTGGCCGCCTTGTTGGTGAAGGTGATGGCCAGGATGTTCCAGGGCTTCACCCCTTTTTCCAGGAGGTAGGCAATTTTGGTGGTCAGGGCTTTGGTCTTGCCGCTGCCGGCCCCGGCCAAAATTAAAATAGGCCCGGCAATCTGACGGACTGCCTCAGCCTGCTGTTCGTTCAAAGAAGCTAAAAGGTCTCTCATTTTTTCCTCGATTCTATGTTTTGTTCCCTAATATTCTAACAGATTCGGTCTTTTTTTGCTATAATAGAAGAATCCTTCAAATGAACCTGTTTTAGAAAGGAAGTCTACTATGGAACAATTCTGCGAAAAGGTTTTCCACCTGAAGGAAAACCACACCACCATGCGGACGGAGATCATTGCCGGGATCACCACCTTCATGACCATGGCCTACATCCTGATCGTGAATCCCTCCATCCTGAGCGCCACCGGCATGGACAAAGGGGCCCTGCTGACGGTCACCGCCATTGCCTCCGCCCTGGGCACCTTCTTTATGGCGGCCTTCGCCAACTATCCCTTCGCCCTGGGACCCGGCATGGGACTTAACGCCTACTTTGCCTACACCGTTTGCCTCCAGATGGGGAACACCTGGGAAATGGCCCTGTCCGCCGTACTGGTGGAAGGGATCATCTTTGTGATCCTGTCCCTTACCTCCATCCGGGAAGCCATCTTCAATGCCATCCCCATGACCCTGAAGCAGGCCATTTCCGTGGGGATCGGCCTGTTCATCGCCTTCATCGGTCTGCTGAATTCCCGGATCATCGTAGCCAACCCGGCCACCAAGGTGTCCCTGTATTCCTTTACCAAGGCCATGGCCGACGGCACCTTCCACAGTGTGGGGATCACCGTGCTGATCGCCATGGTGGGGATCCTGCTCACTTCTTTCCTGATCATCAAGAACGTCCGGGGGAACATCCTGTTCGGCATCCTGGGCACCTGGATTTTGGGGATGATCTGCGAAGCCACCGGGCTCTACGTGCCCAATCCGGAACTGGGGACCTTCAGCGTATTCCCTGATCTGTCCCGGGGCCTGGCGTCCTTTGCCCCCATCAGCCCCACGCCCCTGTTCCTGCAGCTGGACTTCTCCCATGTGCTGAGCCTGAACTTCTTCGCCGTCATCTTCGCCTTCCTGTTCGTGGATACTTTTGACACCCTGGGGACCCTGATCGGGGTGGCTGCCAAAAGCGACATGCTGGACGAAAAGGGTCAGCTGCCCCACATCAAAGGAGCCCTTATGGCTGACGCCTGCGCCACCTGCACCGGGGCGCTCCTGGGCACCAGCACTGTAACCACCTTCGTGGAAAGTGCCGCCGGGGTTTCTGAAGGAGGCCGCACCGGACTCACGTCCATTACTGTAGCCATCCTGTTCCTGTTGTCCCTGTTCTTCAGCCCCTTCTTCATGGCCATCCCCTCCTTCGCCACCGCTCCGGCTCTGGTGATTGTGGGGTTCCTGATGTTCTCTTCCGTGACCAAGATCAACATGACCGATCTGACGGAAGCCATCCCCGCCTACATTGCCATCATCGCCATGCCCTTCGCCTACAGCATTTCCGAAGGGATCTCCTTCGGGGTCATCACCTACGTGATCCTGAACCTGTTCGCAGGACACAAGGACAAGATCAGCGGCTTGATGTACGTGCTGGCAGTGCTGTTTGTCTTGAAGTATGTGTTGTTGTAAGGATTAAAAAAAGACCGCTTCGGCGGTCTTTTTTTGTCAGCGGTCAACGGCCGAAGGATGCCAGATGCCCACGCATCTGCCTTTGAACGTGAAACCCGGCGGGTTCCCTCCTGCCGCTAGAGACTAGTGACCAGTGACTGTCAGCTCATGACCATCTGCCCCCGGCAGATGGTCTCCTTTTGCGTGAGACAGAAAAGCGGCCCTGCCCCTTTTCACCCCCGCCCCCTTACACCCTGTGATGCAACTTTTACTCTTTCTCCTCCGGCTGGGGAGCCAGCATGATCTTGATGATCTCCTTATCGGTTTCCCGCATGCCTTCCCGGCCCAGCTGGCTTACGTTGCGGATGGTGGCTTCCACGCCGTTGTTCACGATGCCGTCCCCGCTCTTGAACTCGTTGCCGCTCTTGTACATGGAATAGCCCAGGAGCCCGGCTTCCACGCTGGACGCGATCTTGGCGGCGCAGGAAGCCTTGGCCCCGTCGCAGATGATCCCGGACACGATAGCCAGGGAGTTCACCAGGGTGTGGGAAATGGCTTCGTACCCTTCTCCGTGGAGATAGGCGATGCCGCAGCCGGCGGCGCACCCGGCGCTGACGGCCCCGCAGTAAGCGGACAGCCGGCCGATGCCGGTCTTTTCATGGATGGCAATCAGGTTGGACAGTACCAGGGCCCGGTACAGTTTTTCCTTGGAAACATTCAGTTCCTTGGCATATTCGATTACGGGCACGGATACGGTGATCCCCTGGTTGCCGCTGCCGGAATTGATTACAACCGGCAGTTCACAGCCGTTCATCCGGGCATCGGACCCGGCAGCCGCCTTGGCCACTGCCCGGTTCTTGATGTCGCTGCCGTAGGTCTTCAGCAGCACGGAACCGATGTTGGCCCCGTAGTTCCCCAGCAGCCCTTCTTCAGAAATGGCGGTGTTGCACTGGATCTGGGGATCCAGCATGGGCTTCACGTCTTCGATGTCACAGGTATTGGCGAAATCCAGGATGTCTTTGATGTTCAGCAGGTTCTTGTCCGCCAGGCCCACTTCCCTGGTTTCGTCCTGGCAGCCGGCGCCTCCGTCCTTTTTGGCTTCGTACAGGTTCTTTTCATCCTTCTGGATCAGGACGATGTTGGTGTGGTACTGGGCGATCCGCACCAGGGAAGAATGGTCTCCCTTATGGAGTTTGACAATGATGTCGAAGATCAGGCCATTGTCCACCGCATCCACCTGGATGGGCACGTTCTTCAGGAAGTCCTTCATTGCTTTCTTCTGTTCCGGAGTCACTTCCGCAATGACTTCCAGCTGCTTTTCAGATTTGCCGCCCACGATCCCGGCAGCGGCTGCTGCCTGGATGCCTTTCAGTCCGTCAGTGTTGGGCACCACCACGCTCTTTACGTTCTTGATGATGTTGCCGCTGACGCCGATTTCCACCTTGTCCGGCATTTCACCCAGGATTTCCCGGGCTTTGGCCGCCGCATAGGCGATGGCGATGGGTTCGGTACAGCCCATGGCCGGCACCAGTTCTTCCTTCAAAATCTGTACATAGGTCTGATATCTGTTATCCGTCTTTTCCATGTTAGTCTCCCCTTATTTCTTCCGATTGAAAGTCAGCCGCATCTGGTGCCACACCACATCTCCGTGGGTGGAATCAGAAATTCCTTCATCCACAAAACCGAATTTGGCATAATAGTGGACCAACCGGTCCTTGCAGGTGAGTACCACTCCCTGCCGGCCCTCCGCCTGGGCCGCATCAATGAATTTTTCCAGCACCTTTCCGGCCAGGCCCTGTTTCCGGCGGTGGGGATCCGTGTCCACCCCGAAGATCATCTGCCAGGCCCCGTCTTCCTGGTGCATATCCGCTTTTTCATACATTTCGTCGGTGAGATCCGGGTGATCCGTCACCAGTCCGTTCACAAAGGAAACCAGCTGATCCCCGTCCCACAGAAGGAAAAAGTGATTGGGATAGGCCTTCACCCGGTCCGCGATGGATTTCCGGGTAGCCGCTTCTGCCTGAGGGAAGCAGGCAGCTTCCAGGCTGGCGATGGCGTCCACATCCTGGGGTTTTGCACAGCGAATTTCCATATCAGTCTTCCTCCTTTTTCCCGCTTTTGTTTTTGTCCTGGAGAATATCCACAATGGTCTTTTCCGTTCCCGTCATGCCGGGGGAAGCGATCCGTCCCATGTTCTGCATGGTTTCTTCCGGAGTGGCTCCGTTGATTCCGTGAGCATCGAAGATATAGGCGTCATCCATGGCCAGGGCTGCCGAAGCGAAGGCCATTTCCACTGCCGTCATGCCTTTCATGACGCAGCCCTGGTTGCCTCCGTCGCAGATCATGCCGGTAATGGAACTGGCCATGTTGTTGAGGGCTCTTGTCATGGCCTCTGTATCCCCGCCCTTCAGGAACACCAGGGCGCAGGCGGCACCGGACATGGTGGCCACAATAAGAGCAATGGGGAAATCCATCCCCAGCTTCCCGGATAAAGACAATCTCTTCCAGAGGCACGGTCCGGGCGTAGTCCGCCAGCTGGGCCAGGGTGTACCGGTGGATTACCGGCACCTGTTCTTCTCCTTCAGCTTCCGTGATTCCGGCGGTTTTGTCCAGCACCGTCCGGCCGTCTTCCGTTACCTTCACTATGTTGGTGTGGGCGTCCCGGATCAGGCAGGAGGCACTGTGGCTCCCGGCAGCCACCCGGGCTTCGATGGAGATCCGGCTGGTGATTTCGCTCATATGGATGGCGATCTTCCCTGCCTTCACCATGGCTTCCGCTGCCTTCACATCTTCATCCGTGATCCCGTCCAGGCACAAAAGCCCTTTGTCCGGGTCTGCCGCCAGGGCTCCCAGGGCCGCCGCATAGGCGTTCCCCACATGGCTGGTGCCGGGGATGCCGCAGGTAAAGGCGTTTTTGTAGATGCCGCTGTTCAGGAACAGCTCCACCTTCTCCGGTTTTTCCGGCAGATGGCGGCAGGCAGTGGAAACCGCCAGGGCAATGGCTCCAGGTTCCGTCACCCCCAGGGCCGGTTTCATATCCTCACGGATCAGTTGGGTCAAAGCATGCATGGTTGTGATCTCCTTCGTTTTATTGGTAAGGACCCGCCCAAAAGGCGGGTCCTCTCCTTGGGCCGCTGACAGTTGGCAGCTGACCGTTGACAGTCTTTATTTCAGTACTTCCTTCAGATCCAGGGTCTTGCTGCCGTCTGCTTTTACGAAGCAGGGGATCCCCAGACGTTCGGTGCCCCGGATTTCAGCGTACAGCGGATCGCAGTCCCGGAGGGCCAGGTACTGTTTCAGGTCAGCATGGCTGGCCAGGATATCCACAAAGTCGATTTCCGCGCCGGCAGCGGCCAGCTGGTTCAGGGCATAGAGGGTGTCGGGGCAGCAGTGGCTGCCGATTACTTTGATCTGCATAAGTCATCTCTCCTTATGTTGTACACTGTTTCACAGGTATTATACCAGATTTTATTTGTTCACGCAGTCGCATCCACCGATTTGGGCGACAATGGCTGCTTTTTCCGGATCGGTCTTCCGGTCGGATTTTTTGTCCATCCATCCCTTGCCTTCCACCATCCGGCTGATCATCATGGAAGCCACGGTATCCCCGGAAGAGTTCAGGCAGGTGGCCATGGGGTCAACCAGATAACCGATGGTCACGATGATGGGGAATGCTTCCCGGGGGAAGCCAATTTCGACATCCGGATGTACATGGACATCCTGGACGAGGAGAACATCCAGATCTGCCAGCACACCTACACTGGCCGGATCACCCATTACGGAGCCCTGACCAATATGGTGTTCCAGAACTACAATGTGCGGCTGGAGCAGTACATGATCTCCGTCCCCTCCCCCTACATCGACGGGGAACAGAAATAGGCCCTGGCCTTCGGCATCTCCTCCCATCCCCTGATGCCCACCTCCGCCAAGCTGCTCCTGAGCAAAAAAAGGCTGGAAAAAACTAAGGAGCTGGCCCAGAAACTGACCATCTCCAAGGAAGATATCCGATTGTTGAAGCTGTATAATTTGTTTGTGGTACTGTAATGAAAAGGGCCGCCGGATTTTCCGGCGGCCCTTTTGTCAGCTGACCGTTGACAGGGCTGTTGCGCAGGCAACAGCCCCGTTTCATCTCCTCCCCCTCTCGCTCCCCCATTCCACCGCCAGCACCAGGACAGCCAGGCCCCATAAAAAGGCTCCGGCTTCCTGCCATTTGTACTGCTGGAGGGCCAGGATGAGAGGAGTGCCGATGCCTCCGGCGCCTACCAGGCCCAGGATGGAAGCTTCCCGGAGATTCACATCCAGCCGGTAGAGCAGAGCCGTGGCTGTACTTTTTTTCAGCTGGGGCAGGATGGTCCACCGAAAGGCGGCGGCCCACCCGGTACCCATGGCCCGGCAGGCGTCAAAGGGCTGTCTGTCCCCGCTGTCCAGCCCGATCTGGAACCGTTTGGCCAGGAGACCGATGCTGCACACCCACAGGGTCAGGGTACCGGCAAAGGGGCCGGGCCCGGTAACCCGGAGCCACATGAGCCCATAGACGAAAACCGGTACCGTCCGGATGCCCAGGAGCACCAATCGGGGCAACAGAGCCCCTTGCACCGGCAGGAACCGGAAACTGGAGAAAAAGGCCAGGAAACCGGCGGCCATGCCTCCCCCCAGGGTTCCCAGGAAGGCCATGGCAAACGTCTCGCCCAGCAGCCAAGGCACTCCATCTTTTTCCAGGGAAAACAGCAGGGAAAGATCTGGCGTCAGAAGTCCCCGGATCATGGCCCGGGCTGCTCCCAGGCCTCCCCTGCCTGCCGGTTCCAGAGTTCCCAGGGATCCCAGGAAAAGCACTATTCCCAGTACCACCATCCCCTTTTTCATCCAGGATTGGAGCCGCCACTGGCCGTTCAGCACCTTCCCCAGGGCTTCGCTGAGACTTTCTGAAGCCAGCACAGCGCCGTAAAGCAGTACCAGGATGGACCCTACCCGGCTGTAGGCCCGCCAGGCCAGCTGCTGGTTCATCAGCAGCCCGATGCCCCCGGCTCCCACATATCCCAGGATGGCCGCCTGGCGCACATTGGCTTCCCACAGATACAGGGCATTGTTCAGATACCCGGGGAGCAGCCGGGGCAGAATGGCCCGGCAGAAGGCCTTTCCCCGGCCGCAGCCGGATGCTTCCAGGGCCCGGGCGGTTTTCCAGTCCAGATTCTCCATATCTTCATACCCCAGCCGGGTCATTACCCCGAAGGTACTGAAGGTGAGAGCCAAGGTACCGGCCAGAGTCCCCAGCCCCACCAAGAAGGTGCACAGAAGAGCCAGGATCAGGGCCGGCACCGTCCGCAGCAGCTGGATAAAGCAAAGGAAGGACACCCGGATCCAGGGATGGGGATCGGTCCGCCGGCTGCCCAGGACGGCTCCCAGAAGGCCCAGCAGACTGCCCAGGAAGGAGCCCGCCAGAGACATGCGCACGATGCCAAGAAGAGGGCCTGCCGCTTCCTGGAAAAATCCCCTATCCGGGGGCACCATGGCCCGGGCGATGTCAAAGAACCGGCTGCCCCGCTCTTCCAGCAGTTCCAGGTCGAAACCTGTCTCGGCCAGGGAGACGGCCGTCATCCCCAGCACCAGGATCCAGACCGTTCTTTTTTTCATGACTCCCTCCTGTACAGCTGCCTGAGTCTGTCTTCCGTCCAGGCCTCCGGCGGCCCCTGGAACAAGATCCGTCCCTGACGGAGCCCCATCACCTGTTGGGAGAAAGCCATGGCCTGTTCCACATTGTGGCTGTTCATGACCACCGTAAGCCCCCGGATCTCCTGGAGCTTCCGGAGAAGTTCCAGAATGGCCTGGCCCGTTCCCGGGTCCAGGGACGCCACCGGTTCATCCGCCAGGATCACCGAGGCTTCCTGGACCAGAGTCCGGGCAATGGCCACCCGCTGTTTCTGACCCCCGCTGAGACTTCCGGCCAGGGTATCCTCCCTGTCTCCCAGTCCCACCATTTCCAAGGCTTGCCGGGCTTTGGACACTTCCTCTTCCGGGAACTTCCCCCACAGGGCACGCCACAGGCTGATCCGTCCCAGAGCCCCGCAGAGCACATTTTCCAGACAGGTGCTTTCTTCCACCAGACAGAAATCCTGGAAGATCATCCCCACCTGCTGCTGGACCTGCCGGCGGTGCTTCCCTTTCAGCGTATCGAACCGTCTGCCTTCTACCCACACTTCTCCGGACAGGGGCCGGACCATGCCGTTGAACAGTCGGAGCAGGGTGGTCTTCCCGGCGCCACTGGGGCCGATCAGAGATACAAAAGAACCCCGGGGCACGGAAAGGGACACCCCCTGAAGAATGGGATGCCCCTTTTCATAGGCCTGGATAATATTTTTCAGTTCCAGTGCGGTCGGGTTCATTGGAGTTCCTTCCGGATTTTCCGTTCCCCGTCATAGTCGGAAGCCTGGGCCCAGTCATACCCTTTGTGGCCGATGGTCTTCAGCACCTTCAGTCCTTCTTCCGTTTTCCCGATTTCGATCAGGGCTTCTCCCAGAGCCTTCCGGAAAGCCGGGTCCTGCATTACCTTGCTGGTTTTGCTTACGCTCACCGTGTCGTTGAAAATCTTCCCGGTGACCCCGATGATCCCTGTCTGGTCCCAGATGGATCCGGTGCCCCCCAGTTTGGCCTGCCAGTCTTTTTCCATCTTGGCCCGGATATGGGAATAAGCCACCATTACATCCACCTGGCCGGAAGCCAGACGGGCTGTGGAAGTAGTGTAGGAATCGGACTGGACCACATGGGACAGGTCCTTCAGGGTCTTCCCGTAATTTTCCTTCAGCCACAGGGAAGGATACAGGTAGCCTGAAGCAGATGCCGGACTCATCACCGCCCAGTTCAGGCTGTCCAGTTCCTCCCAGGTGGGCTTTTCTCCCTGCTTCACCCTGGCCAGCAGGGCCTGTCCCTTGGGGCTGGGGCCCACCACCACAGCAGACCGGTAGTACTTCACCAGATTTTTGGTGAATTTGTCCGGCTGGCCGTTGTTCCATACGGACAGATCCGTGGTATCCTTGTCGATGCCTTCCCGGAGGGCTGTCAGCAGCACATCCACATCCTGGTCACAGAGTACGTAGGTGGCCCCGGAAATGAAGCCCACATCGGCGCTGCCGGCGCTAAGGGCTTCTCCCACTGCATTGTAGGAGGTTCCCACGTTCAGGGTGATTTTTTTCACGTCATAGCCCTTTTCCTTCAGTTTGGCCTGGAGCATCTTCCCCAAAGGCTCGGTTTTGGTCCGCAGGGTATCCGCATCCTGATAAGGTGAAATGGCGATTTTCAGTTCCGGAATGGTCTTGCTGCCGGCCTCCTGTTTCTTTTCCGTGCTGCCGCAGCCGCCCAGGACCATGGCCCCGGCCAGCAGCACCCCCAGCATCTTCATCCAGTTCTTCACAGTACTTCCTCCTTTTCTACACAAAAAAACCGGCTGCCGCTTTCTTGGCGACAGCCGGTTTTTTGTACGGTTCCCAGGATGCGGCAGAGAGACTCCTCCCTCCGGCGGTCGGTACTTGGGTACCCTCTCAGCCCGGTCCACGGGCTCCCTCGCATCCCTGTCCCTGTTGCGTCCTTCCGCAAGGCAGGATCAGGGCGCTCCCCCTCATCCCACATGCAGACCGGATTTATTTCTTTTCTTCTTTTTCCTTCTTCACAACCGTGCTCCGGATATGGAGTTCCCGCAGCTGCTTTTCGTCCACCACGTTGGGTGCCTGGCACATCAGGTCGATGGCACTCTGGGATTTGGGGAAAGCAATTACGTCACGGATGGAAGGCCGTTTGGCCATGAGCATCACCAGACGGTCCAGGCCGAAGGCCAGACCCCCATGGGGAGGTGCTCCAAATTCAAAGGCTTTCAGCAGGAAGCCAAATTTTTCCTGAGCCTGTTCGTCGGTCAGGCCGATGGCTTCGAAGACCTTCTTCTGGATGTCTTCCCGATGGATACGTTCGGAACCACCGCCGATTTCCACCCCGTTCAGCACCATGTCATAGGCCTTGGCATACACATGGCCGGGATCGGTGAGCAGCTTGTCCACATCTTCATCGCAGGGAGCGGTGAAGGGATGGTGCATGGCCACATACCGGTGTTCTTCTTCGCTGTATTCGAACATGGGGAACTTCACCACCCAGGTGAAGCACAGTTTGTCCTTGTCGATGAGACCCAGACGCTTGCCCATTTCCAGACGCAGGGCGCCCAGAGCGGCAGCCACCACCTGGGGTTTCCGGTCGGCCACGAACAGCAGCACGTCGCCTTTTTCCGCCTTGCCGGCTTCCAGGATCCGGTGCATTTCTTCGTCGGAGAAGAATTTGGCGATAGGAGATTTGATGGAACCGTCATCGTTGACGATGATCCAGGCCAGCCCTTTGGCCCCGTAGATTCCTACGAATTCCACCAGCCCGTCCAGTTCTCTCCGGGGAATCTTGTTGTAGCCCTTTACGTTGATGGCTTTCACCAGGCCGCCCTTTTCGATGATGTCCTTGAACACCTTGAACTGGGTCCCCTGGAGGGCTTCATTCATGTTCACCAGCTCCATGCCGAACCGCAGGTCCGGTTTGTCGCTGCCGTATTTGTCCATGGCTTCGTCCCAGGTCATCCGGGCCATGGGCACGGGAACGTCCACGCCCAGGGTTTCTTTGAACACATAGGCGATGAGTTTTTCCGTGAGGGCCATGATGTCATCCTGGTCCACAAAGGACATTTCCATATCCAGCTGGGTGAATTCCGGCTGACGGTCGGCCCGCAGGTCTTCATCCCGGAAGCACCGGGCAATCTGGAAGTACCGTTCCATCCCCGCAATCATCAGCAGCTGTTTGAACAGCTGGGGAGACTGAGGCAGCGCATAGAACTTGCCGGGGTTCACACGGCTGGGCACCAGGTAGTCCCGGGCCCCTTCCGGGGTGCTCCGGATCAGATCCGGGGTTTCGATTTCCAGGAAGTCCTGCTTGTCCAGGAAGTCCCGGACAGCCTTGGTCACCCGGTGACGGAGGATCAGGTTCTGCTGCATTTCCGGACGCCGCAGATCCAGATACCGGTAGCGGAGACGGACGTTTTCATCCACATCGATGCCATCCTGGATATAGAAGGGCGGAGTCTTGGAAGGATTCAGCACGTTCAGATCCTTCACCACCACTTCCACATCCCCGGTGGGCAGGTGGGGGTTCACGGTTTCAGCGCTCCGTTCCCGCACCAGGCCCCGGACCTGCAGCACATATTCGCTGCGGACCCCTTCCGCCTTGTGGAAATCCTTTTCGTCATGGGCCGGGTCGATGACCACCTGCACCAGACCGTGACGGTCACGGAGATCGATGAAGATGATGCCGCCGTGGTCACGCCGTTTGCTTACCCAGCCGCACAAGGTAACTGTCTTGCCGGCATCTGCTTTTCTCAAGTCACCGCAATGATGACTGCGTTCCATACTCATTCTTGTTAACACCTCTGGTTTTTATTTGTTGAAATAGGCTTCCAAAGCCCCGAAGCAGACTTCTTCCTGGCTGCTGTCCGCCATGTTCCGGACGGTGACAGCCCCTCTGGACCGTTCTTCTTCCCCGAAGATCAGGGCGAAACGGGCCTGTTCCCGGTTGGCCTGTTTCATCTGGGCCTTCATGCTCCGTTCCACCAGGTTCATGTCGCAGACAAGTCCCTTGTTCCGGAGATTGGTGACCACCCGGAAGGCATCGGCCACGCCCCCTTCGTCAGGAATGACGGCAAAGATGTCGATGGCTTCCTTGCCGGTGGGCAGCAGGTTCTGTTTTTCCATGGCCAGGAGGATCCGTTCCAGGCCGATGGCAAAGCCCACACCGGGAGTGCTGGGCCCGCCCAGTTCTTCCACCAGGCCGTCATACCGTCCGCCGCCGCCCACAGCGCTCTGGGCGCCCAGGGGGGAATACTGGATTTCGAAAGCGGTCTTGGTATAGTAGTCCAGCCCCCGTACCAGGTTGCTGTCCACTTCATATTCCACGCCGGCTTCATCCAGCAGCTTCTTCACGGTTTCGAAGTGAGCCCGGCAGTCGTCGCACAGATGGTCGGTGATTTTGGGGGCACCGGCCATGAAGGGTTTGTCCGCATCCACCTTGCAGTCCAGGATCCGCAGCGGGCTCCGGTCGAACCGGCTCTGGCAGTCTTCGCACAGTTCACCCAGATGAGGACGGAAATAGTCCTGGAGCAGCTTCCGGTGCTGAGGACGGCAGTTGGGGCAGCCTACGGAGTTGATCTTCAGTTTCAGGTCCTTCAGGCCGAAACGCTTCAGCACCGTCAGGGCCAGGAGGATCACTTCTGCATCCACCACGGGAGATTCCGCCCCCAGGGCTTCCACCCCGAACTGGTGGAACTGTCTCATACGGCCGGCCTGAGGACGGTCATACCGGAACATGGGTCCGATATAGAACACCTTCAGCGGCATGGGTTCCGCATACAGTTTGTTTTCCACAAAGGACCGAACCACGGAAGCGGTGTTTTCCGGGCGCAGGGTCAGGCTGCGGCCGCTCCGGTCCGTAAAGGTGTACATTTCCTTGTCCACTACGTCCGTGCCGTCCCCGATTCCTCTCTGGAAGAGTTCGGTGTGTTCAAAAATCGGGGTTCTGATTTCCTGATAGTTGAATTCCCGGCATACTTCACGAATGATTTGTTCTGCATAGCGCCAGCCATTGATGGTGCCCGGCAGAATGTCTTTGGTACCACGCGGTGCCCCTGTTAACATAAAAATCCCCTCCGTCCTCACGACTTGTTTGAACTTATTAATTTTAACACAGTTTATTGGTTTTTATCAACCTGGCCTTTTTCTCCCGCATGCCAAAAATACCCGTACAGCACCTTGATGATGGCCAGCACCGGCACGGCAAAGATCAGACCGGCCACTCCGCCGATCTGGCCCCCCACCATCACCGCCAGGATGATCAGCACCGGGTGCAGGGTGATGCTGTGGCCCATAAGATTGGGCATGATCACCTGGGCATCCACCTGGTAGTACACCAGGTACAGGATCAGCACCTTAAGGGCCAGGGACGGCTTCTGGAGCAGGGCGATGAACACCGCTGACAGGGTCCCCACCACCGATCCCACCAGGGGGATCAGTTCGCTGATCATGGCCAGGAACCCCAGCACCAGGGTGTACTGGACGCCCAGGAGGGAAGTCCCTGCTGTCAGGCAGACGGCGGCAATGAAGCACAGCTTGAACATGTTGTCCACATAGGCACAGAGCATCCTTCCCATGTCCGTCAGCACCCGGTCCGCCAGGTCCTGCTTTTCGTAAGCGAACAGGCCCACCACCATCTTCTTCAGGGTCCGCCAGTCCTTCAGGAAATAGAAACTGAGGAAGGGGACCAGGGCCATGCTCACCAGGCTTTTGGCCGCCTGGACTGTGGAGGCCAGCATGTCCTTCAAAAGCCCCATAATGTAGCTGCTCAGGCTGCTGGCCGCCTGCTGGAGCATGTCCCGGGTATTGGGGGGCAGCTTCTGGGCTTCACTGCCCAGAAACAGGCTGATGCTTTCGTTGGCCCGGGCGGCCAGTCCCGGCATGGCTTTCAGCAGGGTGTTCACCTGGGTCACCAGGGGAACGATCAGCACATTGGCCGCTGCATACAGGAACAGCCCGAACAGCAGAAAGGCAATGAGCACTGCCAGGGTATTGGGAAAAGGATGGCCCTTCACCTGGATCCTTTCCAGCCGGTCCACAATGGGATACAGCAGGAAGCTCATGCCGATGGCCAGGAACACCGGCAGGAACCAGTGTCCCAGGAGATAGAAAGCCCCAAAGCCCAAAAGGCCGAAAACCAGCTTCACCACCAGGCCCCGGGGCCGCTGCTGATACTCCGTCATAGGCTCACGACCTTACTGGAGGAACGGGTTCCGGCGCTTTTCCCAGCCCACTGTGGTGGCAGGGCCGTGGCCCGGCAGCAGTTTATAGTCGTCGGGCAGCACCAGGAGCTTGGTCTTGATGGAATCCAGGATGGCGTCATAGGAGCCTCCGGGCAGATCCGTCCGGCCGATGCTTTCCAGGAATACCGTGTCCCCGCAGAATACCACCCCGTCCCCGATGATGCACACCCCGCCGGCGGTATGACCCGGGGTGGCGGCAATGGTGAAGTCCATGCCGGCTACCGTGAGTTTTTCCCCGTCGGTGAAGAATTCATCGGGGGGATCGAATTTTTTGTCCCGGTTGGTGGAATAGGACAGGCTGCTGTTCCACACCCGGAGCATGGGAGCGTCTTCCCGGCTCATGTATACTTTGGCGCCGGTGGCGTCCTTCACTTCGTCCAGGGCGGACACATGGTCCCCATGGCCGTGGGTGATGAAAATGGCCGGTACCTTTTCAATGCCGGCTTTCTGCACCGCATCCATGATCCGGTTGGCTTCGTCCCCGGGATCCACGATGATTCCCTGGTTGTTTTCCTCATTTTTGATGATGTAACAGTTTTCCTGGATCGGCCCTACGACCACCCGATAGATTTTCATGTTGCTCTGTTTCCTCCTAAAAAGTCTTTCCGCTGTCCAAAAGGATGGTTACCGGCCCGTCGTTTACCAGGGCCACTTCCATATGGGCCTGGAACTGCCCGGTGGCCACCGGGATCCCTTTGGCCCGGAGGCTGTCCGCCAGCTGCTCATACAGCCGGTTGGCCACATCCGGGACCGCCGCCTGGGTAAAGGACGGCCGCTTCCCGTGGCGCACATCCCCATACAGGGTGAACTGGGACACCAGCAGGATGCTGCCGCCCACCTGGGCCACGGACCGGTTCATCTTTTCCTCTTCATCCTCGAAGATCCGGAGCCCGGCCAGTTTTTCCGCCAGGTAGGCTCCATCCTTTTCCGTATCCTCCCGGGACACCCCCAGGAGCACCAGGAGACCAGGGCCGATGGCCCCTACGGTCTTTCCTTCCACGGTGACGGAGGCTTCCGTCACCCGCTGTACCACTGCCCGCATGGTTCCCTCACATTCCGGACACTTTCCGGTCCACTTTGTATACGCCCTTGATCCGCCGCAGCCGTCCGATAATGTAGTTCAGCTGTTCCACGCTGCTGATGTCCAGCCCCATGTCGATGTAGGCGGTTTTGTTGGGATTGGTATGGGCATTGATGGAATTGATGTTCACTTTGGTTTCGCTGGCCACGGTCATGATGTTGGCCATGACCCCGGGCTGATCCACCGCCGTAAGCCGGAGCACCACCTTGTAGGCCACGTCCGTATCCACATTCCAGGACACTTCGATCATCCGGTTGGGATCTTCCGTGTTGGCCAGCACGTTGGGGCAGTCCGCCCGGTGGACGGAAACCCCGTGGCCCCGGGTGATGTATCCCACGATCGGGTCCCCGGGAATGGGGTTGCAGCATTTGGCCAGCTTCACCATAATGTCGTCTTCCCCCTTCACCAGGATCCCGTGGCTGCCCTTGTGGGTCTTTACGGTCTTGGGTTTCAGCTCGCTGAGGAGCTGGGACAGGTTCTTGGTGGTGTTCTGGCGCTGGGTCTTCTTGTACAGATCCACCAGCTTCACCATGACTCCGTTGACCATCAGGCCCCCATAGCCCAGGGCTGCCAGCAGGTTCTCCACGCTGCCGTCCATATGGCACCGGGAGGCCACTTCCTTCAGGTTGTCGGAAGTGAGCATGGTATTCACATCATAGCCCAGCCGCCGGCATTCCCGTTCCAGCATTTCCCGGCCGTTGACGATGTTTTCTTCCCGCCGTTCCTTCTTGAAGAACTGTTTGATTTTGTTCTTGGTCTGGCTGGATCCCACAATGTTGATCCAGTCCCGGCTGGGTCCCGGAGACTGTTTGGATGTGATGATCTCCACAATGTCCCCGTTCTTCAGGTGGTAGTCCAACGGCACGATTTTTCCGTTGACCTTGGCTCCCACACAGCTGTTGCCCACCCCGGTATGGACCCGGTAGGCGAAGTCGATGGGCACGGAGCCCTCCGGCAGGTCCAGCACATCCCCCTGGGGGGTGAACACGAACACTTCGTCGGAGAACACGTCCATCTTCACGGTATTCACGAATTCATGGGGATCCCGCATGTCCTTGTGCCATTCCAGCAGCTGGCGCAGCCAGGCCATCTTGGCATCCACGCTTTTGTCCGAAGCGCTGGGCATTTTGGAGCCCCCGCTTTCTTTGTACCGCCAGTGAGCCGCCACCCCGTATTCGGATACCTTGTGCATTTCAAAGGTCCGGATCTGGATTTCCAGAGGCTGTCCGCTGGAAGCCACCACGGTAGTATGGAGGGACTGGTACCCGTTGGATTTGGGTACGGCGATGTAGTCCTTGAACCGGCCGGGAATGGGTTTCCACTTCCCGTGGACGATCCCCAGCACCCCGTAGCAGTCCTTCACCGTATCCACCAGCACCCGGACTGCCAGCAGGTCATAGATTTCATTAATGGTCTTGTGGTCCCGCTGCATCTTTTTGTAGATGCTGTAGAAGCTTTTGGGCCGGCCCTGGATCTGACAGTTGATGCCGGATTCCTCGCACAGCTTCCGGAGTTCGTCCATGGCCTCCTGGACCATGGCTTCCCGTTCGTGGCGCTTCACCTTCACCTGTTCCACCAGTTCATAGTAATGCTGGGGTTCCATGTACCGGAAGGCCAGATCCTCCAGTTCCCATTTGATGGCGTAGATCCCCAGCCGGTGAGCCAGAGGGGCGTAGATTTCCAGGGTTTCCGAAGAGATCCGTTTCTGCTTGTTCACGGGCATGTATTTCATGGTCCGCATGTTGTGCAGCCGGTCCGCCAGCTTGATCAGCACCACCCGGATATCCTTGGCCATGGCCAGGAACATTTTCCGGTAATTCTCCACCTGCTGTTCTTCCCGGGAGATGTATTCGATTTTCCCCAGTTTGGTGACCCCGTCCACCAGCATGGCCACTTCCCGGCCGAAAATGTCTTCCAGCTGGTCCAGTGTCACTTCCGTATCTTCCACCACATCATGGAGGAAGGCCGCCGCCAGGGTCACATCGTCCATCTGGAGCTGGGCCAGGATGGAGGCCACTCCCAGAGGATGGATGATATAGGGTTCCCCGGAAGCCCGTTTCTGCTTGGCATGGGCTTCCGCCGCAAAATTGTAGGCTTCCCGGACAAATTCCACCTGCCGGGGGGTCAGATATTTGCTGATCCGGGCGTAGAACTCCTCCGCACTGATCGGCTTGTCATCGAGCTGTTCCATGGTTTCACCTTCCTGCTGCCCAAAGAGCGGCGATTTCCGCCGGCTGCAGCCTCCAGCTGCGGTTCAGGGCCTGGAAACGGGCGTCATATTCCGCCTGCAGGGCCTGGAACCCTTTGGATTCCTGCATATTCTTGTGTCCCGTATCTCCCAGGGAAACCAGTCCCGCTTCCCGGGTGAACAGGTGCAATTCGTAAAAAATGTCCAGTACAGCCTGGCTGATCCGGCAGCCGTTGGGTGCCGTCAATTGGAGCAGCTGGGCTTCCTGGCAGGCGCCCTGCTCCCGCAGCCGGTTCCGTATGGTTCCGTAGCACACCCGCAGACCGGCCACATCGGGATACTGCCGGCGCAGGGTGTCCCGCCGGGCCAGGAGATCTTCCCGGCCGTACAGAAGATAGAGCCGCCCGGGCTGGTCCCCTTTCAGAGGGAATTTTCCCGGCTGGAGGACTTTTTCCGCGCCCCCGTCCCAGAACACCACCGTGGCAGTTCCCTCCGGCAATGGTGCCCCGTAGGACAGGATACAGGCTTCCGGATATTTTTCCTTTAGGGCTACACTATCCTCTACATATACTACCGTCTTTTTATCTTTTTGTAAAATACTATTTACCTCTGTCTCCTTGTTCCGGTTCTCATGGCGCCAGTCGATGATGGTATAGGGAGCTTCCACCGCCGCCACTTCCAGATCCACCGCCGTCACCCCCCGGAAGGTATTCAGCCGGGGAGAAAAGGCCAGTGCCGCCGTTTCTCCGGGATAGAAGGAATGGAACCGGGGCCCTTCCTGCCACAGGAGGCCCTTGTACCGGAATCCCCCCTGGGCAATCTGGAACTTCAGATGGTTCTGGTCCCGGCCCAGGAGAGAGACCTCTTCGATTTTCGCTTTGGCAAAACCCAGTACAGGAGCCGGGTTCCCCACCCCGAAGGGTTCCAGTTTTCCCAGCTGTTCCACCGCTTCCGGGGTGATTTCCCGGCCTTCCGGCACGAACCAGTCCGGTTCCGCTGCCGGTTCATAGGGTTTGTGGTCCAGCATCTCCGCCACCACCTGGGAAAAAGCGTCCTGGAAGGCAGGGATCTCCGCCGTCTTTATGGTGAGCCCGGCCGCCTGGGCATGGCCTCCGAACTGAACCAGATGGTCCCGGCACCGGTCCAGGGCCTGGTACAGGTCCAGGGGCGGGATGCTCCGGCAGGATCCTTTGGCCGTATCCCCGTCAATGGACAGGAGCACCGAAGGCAGATGGTATTTTTCCGTCATCCGGGAGGCCACAATGCCGATGACCCCGGGATGCCAGCCTTCTTCTCCCAGCACCAGGCTCCATTCCGGACTGCCTTGGGCTGCCAGCTGGTGTTCCGCTTCCTCAAAGATCTTCTGGCTGAGAGCCTGGCGTTCCTGGTTGGCGGAATTCAGTTCCTCCGCCAGCTCCCGGGCGGTTTCCGGCTCCTGGGCCGTAAGCAGCTTCACCGCGGTCATGGCGTCATCCAGCCGGCCGGCAGCGTTGATCCGGGGCCCCAGGCCGAAACCGATGGTGCCACTGTTGATGGCAGCCCCGGGGGCCACGGTCACATGGATCAGGGCCTGAAGTCCCAGGAGCGGACTGTGGGGCATTTTAGCCAGTCCTTTCCGGACGATTTCCCGGTTCTCATCCCGAAGGGGCACCATGTCCGCCACAGTGCCCAGGGCCACCAGTTCGATCAGATCATCCCAGAACAGCTCCGGATTTCCCGTCAGCTTCTGTTCCAGGGCCTGGCACAGTTTGAAGGCCACCCCCACCCCGGCAATGCCTTTGAAGGGATACCCATCCCCGGGCTGGTTGGGATTCACCACCGCCAGGGCCCGGGGCAGTTCCCGGGGAGCCAGATGGTGGTCAGTGATGATGATGTCCAGGTCTTTGGGAGCCTGGGCCACCACCTGGGCACCGCTGATCCCCGTATCCACCGTGATCAGCAGTTTCGTCCCCCGGCCGGCGATCTTTTCCAGGGCCGGAACATTGAGGCCATATCCTTCCCGGTCCCGCCGGGGCACGTACACATCCACCTGGGCTCCGTGGCGGCGGAGAAACAAATACAGCAGGGAACTGGCCGATGTACCATCCACGTCGTAATCCCCGTAGATAGTCATGGGTTCGCCCTGCTGCAGTGCCCCGAGGATCCGTTCCACAGCCCGGTCCATATTCTTCAGCCGGAAGGGATCGTAATAGGGCTGTTCTTTCCCTTCCAGGAATTCCTTCACCTGGGCCGGATCCGTCAGGTTCCGGCGGACCAGGATTCCGGCCAGAAGGGGCGAAAGGCCCAGTTCCCGGCACAGGGCCTGGACCTGGGGCTCCCGGTCTTCCGTATGCTTTCTGATTTTCGTATAGATCATATTCCTTCTTACTCCTTGGGCCGGAAGGGTTTGATGATGGGGTCTTTATCCTTTTTCACATCAAAAGGTTTGCTTTTTCCTTCTCCCCGCCGGGGCAGATCCATCCGGGGGATCCGGAAGCTGTCCATCCGTTCCCGCTGCTGGGCCTCCCAGGCTTCCTTCTTTTCTTCCAGCTGCCGGAGCTGTTCCTTCAGCTTCCGGTCTTTCATATAATGTCCCGCTTTCACCTTCAGGGTCCACAGACTGGCCAGGAGGAATCCCAGCAGCAGGCAGCCCATGATGATCAGGGCCAGGGACAGGGAAAAATGCCAGATGAGGAAGCTCACTTCCACAGCCGCCGCATTCTGGAGTGCAAAAATGGCAATGAACAGGGCAATGATGCCCATCAGGATCACATAAAGCATGACGCACGTCCTTTCCATCAAAATTCCAAGGATAATACACCTGCGTGATGTTCTATTATACCGTATTTTGGGGAGAAAAAGAAGGGGCTGTTGCTTGTGCAACAGCCCCTTCTTTATACGCTCTTCTTGTATCCCGTTTTCCGGTCCACCAGATTTTCCAGCGGCTCACCGGCCAAATAGTGTTTCAGGTTCCGGGTGGCAATGGCCACGGCTTTGTCCCAGGTCTGGGGCAGGTGATGGTCCCCGCTGATGTGGGGAGTGATCAGGAGATTGGGCACATCCCACAGGGGACTGTCTGCCGGCAAAGGTTCCGGATCCGTCACATCCAGAGCCGCCCCGGCCAGATGCTCTTCCGAAAGGGCCCGGGCCAGGTCCTCCTGGACCACCGCATTTCCCCGGCCGCAGTTGATAAAGAAGGCTCCGGGCTTCATGGCCTGGAACATCCCGGCATCATACAGATGGGTGGTTTCCGGCGTCCCCGGCAGCACGCTGGCCACTACATCCGCCTGTCCCAGGAACCCTGGCAGATCTTCCAGGGTCCCCATTTGGTCCGCTTCGGTCGGGATTTCCCCCCGGTGCCGGCGGATGCCGATCACGTGGGCCCCCAGCAGCCGGCACAGCCGTCCGTAAGACCGGCCGATGTCCCCAAAGCCCACCACCACCACGGTGGCCCCTTCCAGGCTGGTCACTTCCCCTTCATCCTTCCACTGATGCTGCAGCTGGTTCCGGTGGTACAGGTACAGCTTCTTCTGGAGGGACAGGGTCAGGGCCAGCATATGTTCCGAAAGAGCCTGGCCATAGGCTCCGGTGCAGTTGGTCAGTTGGACGGAAGGATCCAGGATCCCTGGTTTGCAGTAGGCGTCGGCCCCGGCGGAATTCAGCTGGACCCATTTCAGACCGGCAAGGCCTGCCAGCTTTTTAGGGGCCACATTGCCGATGATCACTTCCGCCCCCTGGAGGGTGTCCAGGTCCTTTCCGTAGCAGAATTCCGCTCCGGGAGCCGCCTTCTCCAGCACTTTTCTGTCCTTTTCCCGCATAAACATGGGTACCGCGATTTTCATGGTATCAGTCCTTTCCTTGTGGGCTGTCGGAAGGAACCCGTCCAGCAGGTTCCTTGAAAAAAACGCAGCCTGCGGCTGCTAACCCACCACCATTGCGGAGACGCAACGGTCCCCCGCCCTTGTAAAGGGCGGATAAATTGCACGTCGGGCTTACGCCTTGGTATCAATAAGCAAGGGCCGAAGGCTCAATCGTATATCCGTCCCTTTTCAAGGGCGGGGGACCAGCCACAAGGCTGGTGGTGGGTTAGCAGCCCTGAGGCTGCGTTTTTGTTGGCAAAAATTTGCCAGCAAATTTTAACCCTTGGCCGCTGGCCGGAAATAAGGCGCTGCAGGCGCCTTATCTCCCCAGTTTCTTCCGGAAAAACAGCCACATGCTCCCGGCCAGGAAGGTGGAGGTGTAGAACCCGCTGCCAAAGCCCACCAGCATGGCGAAGGAGAAGTTGTGGATGGTTTCTCCCCCGAACAGGAAAATGGCCACCACCGCAAACAGGGTGGTCAGGGTGGTGTAAACACTCCGGGTCATGGTCTGCCAGATGCTGGCATCCACCAGATCCCCCATGCTTTCGTTCCGCCGGTGGATGTGGAGATTTTCCCGGATCCGGTCGAACACCACAATGGTTCCGTTTACGGAATACCCTACAACGGTCAGCAGAGCCGCCACAAAGGAGGAGTCGATTTCCAGGTGGAGCACCGAGAACCAGGTCAGGGTCACCAGCACGTCAATGATCAGGGCTACAATGGCCGCCAGGGCGAACCGGAGCTCAAACCGGATGGTGATGTAGATGATCATCAGCACCCAGCTGAGGACTACAGCCCCCACGGCGCTTTTCACCAGGTCGCTGCCTACGGTGGCTCCCACGTTTTCCACCCGGAGCACTTCATTTTTCCCCAGGCGGCTGGTAAGATCATTCATCACTTCCACCCGCTGGCTGTCGCTCACAAGGCCTGTACGGATCAGCACCGACTGGCTGCTTTCCACCTGCTGGTCACTGCTGCCCAGCTGGATCACACTGCTGCCCAGCTGATGGTCGCTCAGTACGCTCCGGACCTGGGCCACAGTCACCGGCTGTTCGAACTTGATATCCAGGATGCTGCCCCCGGTGAAATCGATTCCCAGGTTGAAGCCCCGGGTGAACATGGAAACAATCCCTACAATCAGTACCACAGCCGTAATGGAAAAGAAGATCCTGGCATGCTTGACTATGGAAAACTTTTTCATCGTGCCGCCTCCCCTTTTCCGTCTTTTGTTTTCGGCTGAGGGGCCTTAGCCCCGAACCAGGCCGGATTCTTGGTGAAATTGCTGCCAATGAAAGCGCTGAGGATGAACTTGGTCACCGTCACGGCCGTGAACATACTGATCAGCACCCCCAGAGCCAGGGTCACCGCAAAGCCCTTGATGGGGCCGGTGCCCAGATAGAACAGCACCGCAGCCGCCATGAGGGTGGTCACGTTGGAGTCCAGGATGGTGGTGAAGGCCCGGGAGAACCCGGCGCTTACCGCCGCCCGGAGGGTCTTGCCCCCCAGGATCTCTTCCTTGAACCGTTCAAAGATCAGCACGTTGGCATCCACAGCCATACCGATGGACAGGATGATCCCGGCGATTCCCGGCAGGGTCAGGGTAGCGTTGAGCCCCTTCATCACGGCCAAAAGAAGCAGGGTATACAGCAGCAGCACAATATCAGCCACCAGACCGGACAGCCGGTAATACAGCAGCATGAACAGGAACACCCCGGCCAGACCGATGGCAAAAGCCTTCATGCTGGCGTCCTTGGCGTCCTGGCCCAGGGTGGGGCCTACGGTGCGGTTTTCCACCACTTCCAGTTTCACCGGCAGAGAGCCGCTGCGCAGGAGGATGGCCAGATGTTCCGCTTCCTTGGCGTCCTTGGACCCGGTGATCTGGGCATTGCCCCCGGTAATGGGTTCGCTGACCCGGGGAGCGGTGAGCACGTTGCCGTCCAGCAGGATGGCAATCTGCCGGCCCACGTTCCGGGCGGTCAGGTCGGCGAATTTCTTGGCTCCTTCTTCATTGAACTGAAGGGTGACCACCGGCTGGCCGCTCTGGTCCGCGCTGGCCTTGGAATCCTTCAGATCCTTCCCGGTAAGGACGGTGTTCCCGTCCATGTCCTTGAATTCCAGCATGGCCGTCTTGCCCAGCATGGCAATGGCCTGTTCCGGATCCTTCACCCCGGGCAGTTCCACAATGATTTTGTCCTTGCCCTGGCGCTGGATCACCGGTTCCGTCAGGCCCAGCTCGTTGACCCGGCGTTCGATGATCTGGATGGACCGGTTGATGGCATCATCGTCCACCTTGCTCTCCGGGGTTTCCTGGGCCTGGAGCACTACATGGGTGCCGCCCTGGAGGTCCAGCCCCTGCTTTACCGTACTGGCCAGAGGTTTGATGAATACGGCAAAAGCAATCACAATGGCCAGCACTGAAACCAGCAGCTTGACCCGATTTTTACTTTCCAAAACGATTCCCCCTCATTTTCCGTTATTCTTGCATACCCGCAGTCCTTTTTCCGTACACAGATAACGGACCTTTGCGTCATGGGCACTGGTGGGCAGCTCTTTTTGCACCTGCACTTCGTACCCGATTGCCATGGGAACCCCTTTGGTGCACCGTGGCAGGAACCGGTCATAATACCCGGCCCCCCGGCCCAGCCGTTCTCCCTGGGAGGTGAAGCCCAGTCCCGGAGTCAGCACCAGGTCGATGTCTTCCGGCGCCACTGTTTCCACCGGTTCCTGGGGAGTACGGATCCCGTACCGGTCCCGGGCCAGCTTCTTCAGTGTCACCAGCCGTGCGGCGGCCATTTGGCCAGGTCCTTCCAGGATCTGGGGCACGCACACGGTCTTGCCCATATTGAGGGCGGTCTGGAGAGCCTGATCGATGTTCACTTCTCCCGGTTCCCCCAGATACCCCATGATCACTTTCCCTTCCAGGAACAGCCGGCTGTTTACGATGTGGCTGTTGATTTCCCGGTTGAACCGGTGGATTTCCCGCTGGTTCAGCCGCTGGATCTTTTCCCGGATCTCCTGGCGGACAGCTTTCTTATCCATTATTTTTCTTCTCCGTTCCCTTCTGCCTGGGCAGCTCCTTCAGCAGGGGTTTCCGCCGGTTTGGCTTCCGGCTGGGCAGGCGTTTCCTTCTTGCTTTCCTTCTTGGTGAAGGCAGAAGTGATTACGCCGCCTACGGCAGATTTCCGGATGTGGAATTCCACCCCTTCGGCCACCTTGATCCGGACCTTGTCTTCCTGGACCTTGGTGATGGTGCCCAGGATGCCGCCGATGGTCACAATGTTGGTGCCCACCTTCAGAGAATCCAGCATCTCACTGCGTTTCTTCTGGTCCCGTTTCTGGGGACGGTAGATCATTACATAGAAGATCACACCCATGAGAATGAAAGGCCAAGCCATTTGAAGCAGATTGTCCATCGAAAATTACCTCCTTGTGGTTTCATAGTTCTCTAAGAACGCTGCCCGGAATTCGGGGAACGTATCGTTAGCGATGGCTTTTCTCATATCCTCTGCAAATTTTAGCAGAAAATGGAGATTATGTATAGACAAGAGCCGCAGGGCCAGGATTTCTTCCGCCTTGAACAGATGGCGGATGTAGGCCCGGCTGAAGTTCCGGCAGGTATAGCAGTCACAGTGCTCGTCAATGGGCCGCCAGTCTTCCGCATACTGGGCGTTCCGCACCACCAGCCGGCCGGTGGGGAGCATGGCGGTGCCGTTCCGGGCCACCCGGGTGGGATACACGCAGTCGAACATGTCCACCCCCAGGTTCACCCCTTCCACCAAACAGTCCGGGGTGCCCACTCCCATAAGATACCGGGCCTTGTCCTTGGGCATGTGCCGGGTGGTCTTGTCCAGGATGTCATACATCAGGGGATGAGGTTCCCCTACGGACAGGCCCCCGATGGCGAACCCGGCGAAATCCATGTCCGTAATGGCCTTGGCGCTGTATTCCCGCAAATCCGGATACATGCCTCCCTGGATGATACCGAAGAGGCCCTGGTCTTCCCGGGTCTTGGCTTCCAGGCACCGCCGGGCCCAGCGGGTGGTCCGTTCCGTGGACTGTTTGGCATAGCCGTGGTCCGCCGGATAGGGGATGCATTCATCGAAAGCCATGATAATGTCCGCCCCCAGGTCCTCCTGGGCTTTGGTGGCCACTTCCGGGTTCAGGAACTGCCGGGAGCCGTCCAGATGGGACCGGAACATGACCCCTTCTTCGGTGATCTTCCGCATCTCTCCCAGGCTGAACACCTGGAAGCCGCCGCTGTCGGTGAGCATCCCCCGTTTGTAGTTCATGAATTTGTGGAGGCCGCCGGCTTTCCGGACCAGCTCCGTCCCCGGCCGGAGGAACAGGTGGTAGGTGTTGGACAGGATCACCTGGGAGTGCATGGCGTACAGCTCTTCCGGGGTCAGGGTCTTTACCGTGGCCTGGGTCCCCACCGGCATGAACATGGGGGTGTCGAAGGTCCCGTGGGGGGTGTGGAGTTTCCCCAGCCGGGCCCCGCTCCGGGGATCTTCCTTGATGAGTTCGAAATAGACGGAATGCATATTTTCTCCTTTAATGAATGAACATGGCGTCGCCGAAGCTGAAGAACCGGTACTTCTCCTGAACCGCCACCTTATAGGCGTGGAGGATGTTTTCCCGGGTGCTGAGAGCGGACACCAGCATGATCAGTGTACTCTGGGGCAGATGGAAATTGGTCACCAGGGCATCCACGAATTTGAACTGGTACCCGGGGTAAATGAAGATGCTGGTCCAGTTGCCCCCGGCCTTCATCTCTCCGCTGGCCCCGGCACTTTCCAGAGTCCGGACGGAGGTGGTGCCCACGGCAATGATCCGGCGGCCTTCCCGTTTGGCTTTGTTAATGGCGTCCGCCGCCTCCTGGGACACGGTGTAGAATTCCCGGTGCATCTTGTGGTCCTCGATCCGGCTTTCATTCACCGGACGGAAGGTGCCCAGCCCCACATGGAGGGTGACGAACACTTCTTCCACTCCCATGTCCCGGATCTTCTGGAGCAGTTCCTTGGTGAAATGGAGCCCGGCGGTAGGAGCCGCCGCGCTGCCCCGTTCCCGGTTGTACACGGTCTGATACCGTTCCTTGTCCTGGAGCTTTTCGTGGATATAAGGCGGCAGAGGTGTTTCTCCCAGCCGGTCCAGGATTTCCTCAAAGATCCCGTCATAGTGGAACCGGGCGATCCGGCCCCCGAAATCCGTGGTTTCCAGGATCTCACAGCTCAGTTCATCGCTGAACTTGATCTGAGCGCCTTTCTGGAGCTTCTTCCCGGGCTTCACCAGGACTTCCCAGTCCGTGGCGTTCTTCCGGGTCAGCAGGAATACTTCCACATGGGCTCCGGTGGTCTTGAACCCGTGGAGCCGGGCCGGGATGACCCGGGTGTCGTTGAACACCAGCACATCTCCGGGCTTCAGATATTCCGGCAGATTGAAGAAATGCCGGTGTTCCAGTTCTCCGGTCTTTTTGTCCATCACCAGCAGCCGGGAAGAATCCCGGGGTTCCACCGGTGTCTGGGCAATCAGTTCCTGTGGCAGATCATAGTCAAAATCAGTAACTTCCATTTGTTTTCTCTCCTAATAAACCTGTTTTATCGTTATACCCCGATAATAATGGGACAGGATGGTCTTGTAATTGTTCTTTTTTCCCTTCTGGAGGGCCATGCCCCGGGCGCCCCACTGGCTCAGGCCGACCCCGTGGCCGAACCCGTTGCCGGTGAAGATGGCTTTTTCCCCGTCCACATTGGAGAAAAGCCGCATATCTCCCACACTGGCTCCGTCCGGCACATCCTTTTTTCCGTCCCCGATGGGGATGGTCTTTTTCCCGATGGGATACCCATAGCCATTGGTAATGGTCACATCCAGTTCTTTGGGCCGTTCCAGACCGATCTGCACATCGAACAGGGTGCTGTTCAGATCCAGCAGGGATCGGACCTGGGTGCCGGTAAGGGTAACATTTTTTTTCGACCCCACAAAGGTCAGCCGCTTCACCCGGCCGGAAACACCCCGGTCCGGGGTCCAGCGCATGGGAGCTGGCGTCCGGGCGGACAGCCGGATCCCCTGAAGGTCCCCCAGTTCGTAGCCTCCCTGGCTCAGGAGCCGGGTCAGCTGGGCCTTGGTAAAGGTCCTGGTCCAGGCATATTTGGGGGAGTCCTGGTCGTAATCCGGCACCGCCTGGAGATAGGGGATGTCCTTCCCCCACACGGCACTGGCCGCTTCCGTATAACCGCCTCCGCTGCTGTGGAACACCGCCTGGATGGGAGCCCCGTCATAAAGGGCTGCCATGCCGCTGGTGGCATCCACCAGTTTGGAGGTGTTGGCATGTTCCGCGGAAAGGCCTCCATACACCTGGCCCAGTTCGTTGGCCCGGATGTCGAAATTGGGATACTTCCCGTTGTCCATGCTGTACAGGGCAAAGCTCCGGGCCGCCACTGCCTGGGCCTTGATGGCTTCGTCCGGCCACAGGGGCAGCACTTCCTTGGCCACCACCCCGTAGAGATACTGTTCCAGGGGCAGGGTATTCACCACATTCAGGTTCTTTTTCCCGCTGTTCAGGAGCACCGTCAGGGCGCCCCGGTACTTTTTCCGGTTCACCAGCAGGGGATTTTTGGCATCCGCCGCCACAAGGGACACCTGACTGCCGGACAGCTTTTTCTGGTCCGCATACAGGGAGCCGTTCTTTACGCTGATAAAATGGTTCCCCGGATTCAGCACCGTGGTCCGGCCGCCGGCATCCACCACTTTGATTTTCCCGGCAGAACTCACCTGGGCGGAAAACTGGTTCACCGCCAGTCCCACCCGGAGCCGGGGTCCTCCCCCTGCCGCCAGGACCACAGCGTGGATCAGCAGCAGGAAGAAGGCCGTCAGGAAAAAGGTCCGTTTCCCTTTCATTTGCTTCCGTCCTCCGTGGGATAGGGCACTCCCAGATACTGGTAGGCGGCCAGGGTGGCCTGCCGTCCCTTGGGTGTCCGCTGGAGCATCCCCAGCTGCATCAGATAGGGTTCATACACATCTTCCAGGGTCTCGGTCTCCTCGTTGAGGGAAGCTGCCAGGGTATCCACCCCCACCGGCCGTCCGCCGAAATCCTTCACCAGCTTCTTCAGCAGCCGCCGGTCATTCTGGTCCAGGCCCAAATCGTCGATTTCCAGCCGCTTCATGGCATCCCGGCACACGTCCCGGGTAATGGTGTCGTGGCCCCCCACTTCCGCAAAGTCCCGGACCCGTTTCAGCAGCCGGTTGGCCACCCGGGGAGTGCCCCGGCTCCGGCGTCCGATTTCATAGGCCCCTTCCGGATCGATGGTCACTTTCAAAATTTCCGCCGCCCGTTCCACAATGATCTGGAGTTCTTCCGGAGTGTAGAATTCCAGGTGGCAGATCACCCCAAACCGGTCCCGCAGAGGAGCCGCAATGGATCCCATCCGGGTGGTGGCCCCAATCAGGGTGAACCGGGGCAGATCCAGCCGAACGCTCCGGGCTGCCGGCCCCTTGCCGATGATAATGTCCAGAGCATAGTCTTCCATGGCGGAATAGAGGATTTCCTCCACGGTTTTGGGCAGCCGGTGGATTTCATCGATGAACAGTACATCGCTGTCGCTGAGATTGGTGAGGATGGCCGCCAGGTCCCCCTGGCGCTCCAGGGCCGGCCCGCTGGTGATCCGGATGTTCACGTTCAGCTCATTGGCGATGATGTTGGCCAGGGTGGTCTTCCCCAGGCCCGGAGGCCCATAGAGCAGCACATGGTCCAGGGCTTCCTTCCGTTTCAGGGCCGCCTGGATGAAAATCTCCATATTCTTTTTCACTTTGGACTGGCCGATGTATTCCGCCAGCCGCCGGGGACGCAGGCTGTACTGCCAGCCGTCCTGTTCCTGCTCGTGCCCGGCAATCACGCGATTGGTATCTTCCATTTAACTCCTCCTGGCCAAAAGGCGCAGAGCCTCCTTCAGAAGGTCCTCCGCCCTGCTGTCAGCAGTGATTTTCAGTTTCTTCAGCACCTGGGCAATCTCTCCCTGGGTATACCCCAGATAGCTGAGCCCTTCGGCCACAGCCCCCAGGGTGGTGGTGTCGTCTTCCGGGAATTCCCCGTCAAAGCCTTCCCCCGTTCCCTCTTCTTCCAGCCCTTCCGGTCCGGTCATGTCCTTTAATTCCAGCAGCAGCCGTTCTGCGGTTTTCTTTCCGATCCCCGGCAGCTTGGTCAAAAACTTCAGGTCCCGGTTCTTCACCGCCAGATAGAAGGCATCCACCTTGGCCGCTGACAGGATCCCCTGGGCCACCTTGGGGCCGATGCCGCTCACGGTGATCAGCTGGGTGAACAGGGAATAGGCGTCGTAGGACAGGAAGCCGAACAGCTGGAGGGCATCCTCCCGTACGGACAGATAGGTGTAGATCTTCACCTTCTGGTCCACTTGGATCCGGGACAGATCCCCGGTATTTAGGAAGATCCGGTAGCCCACCCCCTGGGTGTCCACCAGACAGAAATTCGTTCCAATATGGTCCACCCGTCCGGTAATGAATCCAATCATCGCATTCTCTCCCGCAGTTCCTGTTCCCGGATGAAGTTCAGCCCTGTGATCCCGATGGCCAGGGCATCGGCCACATCATCCGGTTTGGGTTTTTCCTCGATATGGAGCAGTTTCTGCACCATATAGGTCACCTGTTCCTTGTTGGCCCGTCCGGTCCCGGTGATGGCCTGCTTCACCTGGATGGGGGTATAGCCGTATACCGGGATGCCCGCCCGGGCCGCTGTGAGCAGGATGACCCCCCGGGCCTCTCCCACTGCAATGGCCGTGGTCACATTCCGGTTGAAAAACAGTTTTTCCACGGACATGAAATCCGGATGGAACCGGTCGATCAGATCCGTCAGTTCTTCATAGATCTTGTTCAGCCGCCGCTCCGGCAGCATGTCCTTGTCGGTAAAAACGGCCCCATAGTGGACCGGGATCAGCCGGCTCCGTTCCAGCCGCACCAGCCCGTAGCCGCAGATTGCCGTTCCCGGGTCGATACCCAATGCCAGCATATCCTGTTTCCCTCCTTAGGGTCAAAAAGCCGGCCTCCGGGGAAGCCCTTCCCCAGCTGGCCGGCCGTATTCATTCCTGGGATGGCTGTGAGGCAGCTTCCCCCTTATTCTTCCTCAGGCAGGTCAGCGTTCGTATAAACGTCCTGCACGTCGTCCAGATCGTTGAAGGCATCAATCATGTTCTGGACTTTTTCTGCATCTTCCCCGGTGACAGCCACAGTGTTGTCCGGAATCAGGGACAGTTCGCTCATGGCCACTTCGATGTTGTGGTCGGCCAGAGCCTTTTCCACGGCATCATAATCTTCCGGAGCGGTGGTGATCACATAGGCGTCGTCAGTGGTTTCCATGTCTTCCGCACCGGCATCCAGTGCCACTTCCATCACTTCGTCTTCAGAAGGAGCCCCTTCCTTTTCCACAGTGAACACGCCTTTGTTCTTGAACATCCAGCCCACGCAGCCGGATTCCCCCATGTTCCCGCCTTTGGAGAACACGTGCCGCACATCGGCAGCCGTCCGGTTCCGGTTGTCCGTCAGGGCGCTGACCATAATGGCCACCCCGGCCGGGCCGTAGCCTTCGTAGGTGATCTGTTCGTAGTTGGAGCCTTCGGTGGCACCCTGGCCTTTGGCGATGGCCCGTTTGATATTGTCCTTGGGGATGTTGTTGGCTTTGGCCTTGGACAAAGCCAGTTTCAGTCTCATATTGCCAGTAGGATCAGGACCGCCCATGCGTACTGCAATGGTGATTTCCCGGCCGATCTTTGTGGTGATCTTCCCACGGAGGGCATCAGCCTTTCCCTTTTTGAATTTGATATTTGCCCACTTGGAATGTCCTGACATGTTAACTTCCTCCTACCTAAATTCGAAAACGCCGGGTATGGAGCCCTGTTTTCAACGTACTCATACCCGGCTATTTTATCACACTCTGTTTATTTGCGCAAATATACCCGTTCCATGTCCACGTTCTTCACGCCGTCCATGGCTTTATCGATTTTTCCGGCACTGTCCGCCTGGGTGGTGCCTGCAAACCGTTTCAGCAGCACCCGGGTGAGGCCCGGTTCCGTCAGAGCCCCCGGTCCGTTGAGGCAGCCTTTCTGGCAGGCCATCCCTTCCAGATACTGGAGATCCAGTTTCCCGGCTTCCACATCCTTCAGGGCCCCCAGACATTCATCCAGCCCGTTGCAGTACAGGGTCTTCAGAGATTCCACATCCACTTCCGGATGGTTGTCCCGGATATAGTCCTTCACAGCGGTGCTTACCCCGGCCGCCTGAGGGAAGCTGCACCCGTCGGCGGAAGAAGCAGGATGGAACGGAGCCACTTCGCAGGCTGCCGGGTCGATGCCCTGGCTGTCCATCATGCACTTCAGTTCTTCGAAGGTCAGTACAAAATCGATTTCGTCCGGATGTTCCCGGGCTTCCACCTTTTTGGCGATGCAGGGACCGATGAAGCAGGTGAGGGCACCAGGATGGGCATACTTTTCCAGCTTGCTCCGGGCCACCATGGGAGACACCGCATCGGAAATGCAGTCCGCCAAACCCGGGGCATGGCGCTTTACCGTAGCCACAAAGGCCGGGCAGCAGGAACTGGTCATGATTTTCTGTTTGCCGGTGGGCACCTTTTCCAGGAATTCTTCCGCTTCGGAAATGGTGGTCATGTCCGCACCCAGGGCCACTTCCTTCACAGAAGCAAAGCCCAGTTCCTGACAGGCCTTCACGATCTGCCCCGGCTGTACCTTCAGACCAAACTGGCCCACAAAGGAAGGAGCCAGGAGAGCCACCACTTCCTTGCCGCTCTTCATGGCCTGGATCAATTGGACGATATGGCTCCGTTCCTCGATGGCGCCGAAGGGGCAGGCACCCCGGCAGGCACCGCATTCCACGCAGATGTTCTTGTCGATTTCCGCTTTTTTGTTCTTGCCGGTATGGAGGGCATGGACCTTGCAGGCATTTTCACAGGGACGGGCGATTTCCACTACAGCGCCGTAGGGGCAGGCCCGTTTGCAGTTGCCGCATTCGATGCACATGTCATAGTCGATATGGGCACGGCCCTGGTATACGGAAATAGCCTTCTTGGGGCAGCCGTTCATGCACCGGTGGGTCAGACAGCGGCGGCACACGTCGGTGATCATGTACTTGTTCACCGGGCAGGCGGAGCAGGCTTCTGGCAGCACGGCAATTACATGCTGGGTCCGGTCCACCGGTTCCGTGGTGGCCTTGTTGGCGGCGTCGATGATGTTCATGTCCTCGTACACACCCAGGGCCACACAGATCCGTTCCTTCAGCACCGCCCGTTCCTTGTGGACACAGCACCGGGTCCGGGGGGTGTTTTCGTTGACGATCTGCAGCACATCATACACATGGTCCGGCAGATTCCCGTCATAGGCCATTTTCGACAGCATGGTCAGCACTTTCCGTCTGATATTCGTAATAACAGTGACTTCCATTTCTTGCTCCCCTTTGAATCAATGAAATTCGATCATTCTACATGCCCTCTATCATATCATATTTTACAAGAAAAAATAAGCCGGGAACTGTACTTTTTTAAGTCAAACTGACACAAAAGTTACACTTATCCATAGATTTTTCCTTATAGAAGGTATAATAAAAAGGACCCTGACGGGTCCCTTTTATGTCATTCTTTATTCCAGCCCCAACAGCTTCTTCACTTCCCCTTCCATCTGGGTCTTGTCCACCACGTCGCTCTGGCGTTTCTGGAGATGGGGCAGTTCCTGCATGCTGGCAGGAATGGGCATCTTGGCCACCTTGCTCAGGTCTTCCATGGCCACAAAGGGATCCAGCTTTTTCCCTTCGTAGGTATCCGGATCGATGGAAGCCAGAACCACATCATTGAACTTGAAGGGGCTGGCGGTGCTCAGGACGATGCTGTAGGTTTCGTCCCCGGTCATCAGCCGGTATTTTTCCATGGCCTTGTAGGCCACTGCCGTATGAGGATCCATTACATAGCCGTAGTTATTGTACACATCCCCGATGGTTTCCCGGGTTTCCACTTCGTCCACCCAGGTGCCGAAGAAGTCCTTCAGGATCTGGTTCTGGAGTTCAGTACTGATCTTGTATTCGCCCTTTTCATTCAGTTCCTTCATCCATTCCGCCACCTGGGCCGCATCATGGCCGGTTTCTTCAAACAGCAGCCGTTCCAGGTTGCTGGAAACCAGGATGTCCATGGAAGGAGAAATGGTCTTGTGGAAGGGGCGCTTCCGGTTGTATACCCCGGTGTTGATAAAGTCCGTCAGCACATTGTTGCTGTTGGAGGCGCAGATGAACTTGTTCACCGGCAGCCCCATCAGTTTGGCATAGAACCCGGCCAGGATGTCCCCAAAATTCCCGGTGGGCACGGCGAAGTTCACCGGTGCGCCGTTTTCGATCCGGCCGCTGTTCACCGCATCCGCATAGGCGCTGAAATAGTACACGATCTGGGGCACCAGCCGTCCCCAGTTGATGGAGTTGGCCGAAGAGAAGGCACAGCCGTGGGCCTGGAGTTCTTCTGCCAGAGGCCGGCTGCCGAACAGGATTTTTACCCCGGTCTGGGCGTCATCGAAGTTCCCTTCCACCGCCACCGCATGGACATTGGCCCCTTTCTGGGTCACCATCTGGAGCTTCTGGATGTCGCTGACCCCTTCCTGGGGATAGAATACGATGACTTCCGTTTCCGGCACATCGGCAAACCCGGCCATGGCCGCTTTCCCCGTATCCCCGGAAGTAGCCACCAGGATCACCAGTTTCTTCTGTTCCCCGGTCTTCTGGACCGCCTTGGTCAGGAACAGGGGCAGGATCTGCAGGGCCATGTCTTTAAACGCACAAGTAGGGCCATGCCACAGTTCCAGTACGTCCAGGTTGTCTTTCAGCAGGTGCAGCGGAGCCGGGAAATCCCCGAACCGTTCCTTGCTGTAGGCCGTTTCCACACAGTGTCTCAGTTCCTCTTCACTGTAGTCTGTCAGGAACCGGGCCAGCACCGTCAGTGCCCGGGCACTGTAGGGTGCTTCCCGCATGGCATCGATTTCCGCCAGGCTGATGGGCGGAAATTCCTTGGGCACGAACAGTCCCCCGTCAGCAGCCAGGCCATTGGAAATGGCGTGAGCGGAGCTCACCATATCAGTTTTCCCTCTTGTACTAATGTATAACATAGTCCCCCCTACTTTCTGCATATCGCACCTCGTATCATAGCATAAGAGCTGTATATACGCAACATTTACAAGTCAAATATTTTCTTTGTTCGCATTTCAGCCTTCCCCCAGGGTCCGCCTTTCCTATCCGGTCCCCTTTTGCTATAATGGAAGCAGTTTAGTTCTGTTCATTATATCAATTTATGGAGCGAGAGACAAATGGACGTAAAAATTGCTTGTGCACAAATCCAAATCGAACCGGGCAATCCGGAAGCCAACACCCGGAAAGCCCTCCAGGCCATAGCCAGCGCCCGGGAAAATCAGGTGGACATCCTGCTCCTGCCGGAGCTGATGGTTCCGGGCTATCTGCTGGGAGATCTGTGGGAACAGAGCGCCTTTATCCGGGACTGTGAAGCCTGGGGCAAAGAGATCATCGCCGCCAGCCAGGGCCTGTGCGTGATTTTCGGGAACATCGCTGCCGATCCGGCCAAGGTCAACGAAGACGGCCGGGTGCGGAAATACAACGCCGCCTTTGTGGCCCAGGACGGAAAGCTGCTCCAGGGGGGACTGCCTTATCCTTTCATCAGCAAAACCTCCCTTCCTGACTACCGGGAATTCGACGACAGCCGGTACTTCCACAGCACCGCCAAACTGCTGCCGGAACTGGGTGGCCAGGTCACCATGGAAGACCTGGTAAAACCGGTGACCGTCACCATCCGGGGCCGGGAACTGAAACTGGGAGTGCTCCTGTGCGAAGACGGCTGGACGGAAAACTACCATTATAATGTGCCGGAACTGCTGGAAAAGAACGGAGCCCAGATCCTCTGCAACCTGTCCTGTTCCCCCTATACCTTCCACAAGAACCGGAAGCGCCACGATCTGTTCGTCCGCCAGTCCCGTCAGGGAGGCATCCCCCTGGTTTACTGCAACAATGTAGGGATCCAGAACAACGGGAAAGACGTGTTCACCTACGACGGCTGCAGCTGCATGTACGATGCCAGGGGCCGGATGATCACCGATTCGCCTGCCTTCCAGGAAGACCTGCTGATAAGCCGGTGGAACCCGGACACCGGGGAGCTCCAGGGGGAACGGGGACTCCAGCCCTCCCTTTCCGACGCCCAGGAAATCTATCAGTCCCTCCGGTACGGGGCTTCCCGGTTCCTGGACCAGCTGGGGATCCGGAAAATGACCATCGGGGTGTCCGGGGGCATCGATTCTGCCGTTACCGCCGCTTTCTACGTGGACATTTTGGGACCGGAAAACGTGCTGCTGGTGAACATGCCCAGCCAGTTCAACTCGGAACTGACCAAGAGCCTGGCCCAGAAAATGGCGGAAGCCCTGGGGGCCAATTACGCCATCCTCCCCATCCAGGAAGTGGTGGAAAAGACCATCCTCCAGTTCAACAGTACGCCCATCCACGATTACACCTCCGGGGAGGACTTCCATCTGAAAGTCACCCCCTTTGCAGCGGAAAACATCCAGGCCCGGGACCGGGGCGCCCGGGTGCTGGCCGGCCTGGCTTCCCTGTTCGGCGGCGGTTTCTCCTGCAACTCCAACAAGGCGGAAATGACCGTGGGCTATGCCACTTTCTACGGGGATATTGCCGGGGTACTGGCACTCATCGGAGACCTGTGGAAACACCAGGTCTATGCCCTGGGCCGTTACCTCAATGAGGAAGTGTTCCGGCGGGAAGTGATCCCGGAAGAAATCTTCCGGATCAAACCCAGTGCGGAACTGTCCGCCGCCCAGACCGTAGGCAACGGCGGAGACCCTCTGGTGTACCCCTACCACGATTACCTGCTCCAGGCCTTTGTGGAAAGCTGGACCAAGACCTCTCCGGAAGAACTGCTGACCTGGTACCTGGAAGGCACCCTGGAAGAACACCTGGGCTGTGAAAAGGGACTGGTGGCTGAGCTGTTCCCGGATGCCCGGTCCTTTATTGCCGACCTGGAACGGTGGTGGAAACTGTTCTGCGGTCTGGCTGTGGCCAAGCGGATCCAGGCTCCCCCCATCCTGGCCATTTCCAAACGGGCCTATGGCTATGACCACCGGGAGTCCCAGCTGAAGCCCTTCTACTCCCGGAAATACCGGGAACTGAAGGCCCGTGCCCTGGGAGAAGACCAGTGAACCCCCAGGCCTGGCTCCTGCGGAATGCTCTCCTGGCCGCCATCTATGCAGCCCTGACCCTGGGCCTGGCCCCTTTCAGCTACGGGCCTGTCCAGGTGCGGGTATCCGAATGTCTTACCCTGCTGGCCTTCTGCAACAGGAAATGGATCCCCGGGCTCACCGCCGGCTGCTTCCTGGCCAACCTGGGGAGCCCCTTCGGCCTGCCGGACATGGTCCTGGGGACCCTGGCCACCTTCCTGGGGATCTGGCCCATGCACAGGCTGAAAAGTCCCCTGCTGGCCTCCCTGTGCCCAGTGATCAGCAACGGAGTGGTAATCGGGGCAGAGCTGGACGTTCTGGCCGCCCTGCCCCCGGATCTGTCCCTGGGGGCCGCCATGATCTACATCGGTGCAGGAGAATTCCTCAGCGTCACCGTCCTGGGAACCCTGCTGCTGAAAATGATCCTGAAAAATGAAACATGCAGGAAAATATTGATGGAATGAAAATGAGGTGCTGCCTGGGCAGCACCTCATTTTCATCAATCAACAGCCTTTTTGAAAAAATCTCCCAAAATCTTTTCCATCTTCTCCCGGCCATCTCCCGGCTGGGCCTCGTAGATTTTTTCTTCTCCATAGAAGAAAGTGGGCACGTAGTAGTAGTTCCGGCCCTTCAGTTTTTCCGGTTCCCGGTTTTCGTTCACCTTCACCAGGGGGATCTTTTTGTATTCCGGATGGCCGGCATACAGATTTTCCAGTACCTCCCCGGCCAGTTTGCAGTAAGGGCACCCGTCCATATAAATAAACAGCAGTTCCATGATTCTTCCTCCTTTGTTTTTATTTTGCGTTAACCTCTTATTTAAAAGGGTTGACCGCAAAATTCTCATTCTTTATAATGATAAGCATATTATACCAGAAGGGATGAGATCATTGAAGATAGAAGCACTGCGCGAACTGACCGACCGGATCATGGACGGGTACCGGCTGAAACCGGAAGACCCGGAAGTCCAGGACCTTCTGACCCAGGACCTGGCCGAACTCCAGCAGGAAGCCGGACGGCTCCAGAAGCACTTCTGCGGCAACCATGTGGATTTCTGCACCATCATCAACGCCCGGAGCGGCCGCTGTGGGGAAAACTGCAAATACTGTGCCCAGGCCGCCTGCCACCATACAGGCTGTGAAGAATACGGGTTCCTGTCCAAAGAAGAAGTGATGAAAACCGCCAAAGCCGACCAGGATGCCGGTGCCAACCGGTTCGCCATGGTCACTTCCGGACGGGCTCTTACCGGGAAGGATTTTGAAAAGGCCCTGGATATCTACAAAGCCATGAAAAAAGACCTGACCATCGACCTGTGTGCCTCCCACGGCATCATCAGCCGGGAACAGTTCCGCCGTCTCCGGGAAGCCGGTGTCACCAGCTACCACCACAACATCGAAACCTCCCGGCGGTACTTCCCCCAGATCTGCACCAGCCACACCTTTGACGACCGGATCCGCACCATCAAGGCTGCCCAGGCGGAAGGCGTGTGCGTATGCTCCGGCGGCATCATCGGCATGGGCGAAACCTGGCAGGACCGGCTGGACATGGCCTTTACCCTCCAGAGCCTGGGGATCGAATCCATTCCCATCAACGCCCTGATGGCCATTCCCGGCACCGGCATGGAAGGCCGGAAGCCCCTGCCTGCAGAAGATATCCTCCGGACCATTGCCATCTTCCGGTTCATCAACCCCACCGCCAATATCCGTCTGGCTGCCGGCCGGAAGCTGCTGCCCAAAAACGGAGCCACTGCCCTCCTGGCCGGAGCCTCCGCTTCCATTACCGGCAACATGCTCACCACCAGCGGCACTACCATCAAAGACGATATGGAAATGCTGAAAGAGCTTGGCCTGACCAATCACTGAGCATAAAAAAAAGCCCCCTTCGCAGGGGCTTTTTTCATGCTCAGAAGCATTCACAGTTAACCATGAAATAGGATTTGGGATGAGCACAGACCGGACATACTTCCGGTGCTTTTTCCGCTTCCACGATATGGCCGCAGTTGGAGCAGATCCACACGGTCTTTTCGCTGCGCTGGAACATGGTGCCATCTTCCACTTTCTTCAGCAGAGCTCTGTACCGTTCTTCGTGGTGCTTTTCAATGGCGCCCACGGCTTTGAACTTGTAAGCCAGATCCTTGAAGCCTTCTTTTTCAGCGGTTTCTGCGAATTCCTTGTACATTTCAGTCCATTCGTAGTTTTCGCCGGCTGCTGCATCTTTCAGGTTTTCCACCGTATCAGGGATGGAGCCACCATGGAGAGCCTTGAACCAGATCTTGGCATGTTCCTTTTCGTTGCCGGAAGTTTCCAGGAAGTTCTTGGCTACCCGTTCGTACCCTTCCTTCTTGGCTACACTGGCATAATACCCGTATTTATTGTAAGCCTGGGATTCACCTGCAAACGCAGTCCATAAGTTTTTTTCAGTCTGAGAACCTTTCAATTCAGCCATTGTCAAATCCTCCTTTTTTTCTGTTGTTCCCCCTTCCGGGGAACTGTCTTATACCCTTTTTTTCATTGTCATTTCCTGACACCCATATAGTACAACAAACCTAGAAAATAGTCAAGGCTCTTTAATAATTATTTTCTTTTAGTCTGTGTTTTATCCTGTTCCTTCCGGGCCAACCGTTCTGCCAGGATCTGTTCTGCCGTCCGCACCCGTCCGGATTTCTTCTGTACCTGAGAATCATGCTTCCCTTCCCAGAAAATCCGCACCGGAAGATTGGAAGAACCGGGGGGAGAGAAGTAGAAGGAAGCGCTTTTCCCTGCCGGTACCGTCCCCAGTTTCATGGTTTCCCCGTCATGGTCCCAGCCAAAGGACAGCCGGTTATCCGGAATCCGGATGTACCGGGCAGTTTCCCCCTGGGCGGTAAGTACTCCAAACCCAGCATAGGCGCCCCCATAGGGATTGAACCGGAGCTGGGCATCATTCTTGCCCCGGGTCCGGAAATTCACGTCGTACATGACCCCGTAGTTCCCATAGTTGACCACCGGTTCATTCCGGGTCACATCGATGCCCCGTACATAGGGATCCTTGTTGTCGTCTGCCAGTTCCAGGCCCCAGATGGTTCCCTTGTCCGTATCAAAAGCATCCGGCAGGGTCACATGGACATCGGCCCCTTCAAAAGTACCCCGGAGCACATGGCCTCCTTCATCAGGGGGCAGGATGGAATAGACTTCCGCAGATACCCTGGGGTCCGCATCCACCGGCATCATGATAAAGGAAACTTCCACCGGTCTTTCAAAATGCAGATCCACAATCCCGGTGACCAGTTCCTGAGGATGGAGAATGTACCCCTTCCCGTTGTTCAGGATATCCCGGGGCCCGCTGAGGAAGAATTTCCGGCCGTTGGGGGTGGAACTGTAATACCGTTCCTGGGCTTCCTTCCCGGCTTCCAGCCAGTCCTCATTGGGACGGGAGATTCCGTTCTTCCCCAAGGTCACCAGGCTGGGCCGCAAGGTAGTCCGCCGGAGCAGCACCGCCAGCCGTTTGTCCGTACGGGTATCGTTTACATGATGGAAGAAAAGCCGCACCGGCCCCTCCACCGTATCCCGGTACATGATCCCGATTTTTCCCACCATTTCCGGGCTGTCGGAAAAAATCAGTTTGGGACCGTCATGGGTAATGGTCCCTTTTACTTCCTCATAGGCCGGTACCCCATCCTGCCAGGCCAGATCCTGGACCGAAGCCTGGGCTCCCAGGGGAAGCAGCAGGGACAGTCCGGCACAGAGCCAACTCCATAAAGATTTACGGTAATGCAACAATGAAACCTCCTGTATCATTAAAGTAGATTGGCAAAAAACACATTCCTTATTCTAACACAAAAACTCTCCCGCCTTGTTATTTTCAGAAATTACTCAAAAATCCGCTTTTTCCCTTGTATAATACAGGGCAAATCGCTATAATATAAAATATAGAATTTAATTATGAGAGTATTTTAAGAATTCGTTGTATAAATGGTTCTTTTCCAAGAAAGGAAGTTGCCTATGAAAGTCCGTACCATCCAGGCCGATCCCAGCGGCAACATAACCTTGTATGTGCTGGATCCGGTCCCTCAGGAAAACCGTAAAGAACTGAACCGGCAGCTGCTGGCCCTTGCCCCTTCTGTGGAGCAGGTAGGGTGTCTTTCCTTTAAGGAAGACCAGCCCCAGGTGGAGATGATGGGTGGGGAGTTCTGCGGAAATGCCACCCGTTCTGCCGGTGCCTGTGCCCTCTTCTACCAGGGGAAGAAAGAAGGAGAATATCAGGTCACCTGCAGCGGCTGTCCCACTCCCCTCCCGGTTTCTGCCAAAAAGATCCGGGAAAATCTCTACGATGCCACAGTTCAACTGCCGCCCCCTTTGTCCATTGGGAAGATCCGTCTTTCTTATGAACGGGAAAGTGTGGAATGCCAGGAAGTAGTCCTGCCCGGGATCACCCATTATGTGTATTTTACCCTGAATGTGGACGAAATGGACCAGGACCAGCTGTTCTATTCTCTCCAGCGGGAAATTTCCCGGGGACCGGAACCGGAAGCCTATGGGCTGATGCTGGTGGAAATCAGCACCCTGAAAGTGATCCCCATTGTCTATGTATCCGCCACCGGTACCCTGTACCACGAAAAAAGCTGCGGTAGCGGATCTGCTGCTGTGGCTGCCGCCCTGGCCCATCGTCAGAAACGGTCCCTGGCCGCCACCCTCCAGGAACCAGGAGGCCGGATCGATATTGAGGCCGACTGGAAAGACGGAGAAATCATTTCCCTCACCATCGGCGGCCCAGTCCGTCTGGGAGCTGAAACCCTGGTGGACACGGACCAGGGAAAGTAAAGCCCTTTTTTCTCTTGACAATGGTTCCAACCCCATGCTAAAATAATTTTATTGTGATACCCATCACGCTTGCCGAAGTGGCGGAATTGGCAGACGCACTTGACTCAAAATCAAGCGCCCTAAAAGCGTGCCGGTTCGAGTCCGGCCTTCGGCACCATTATTGCAGATCGACAACGGAAAAAGTTCATGAATGTTTAAAGCCTTCTAAACCGTGATTCTAGCGGGCTTCGAACAAATCTGAACCGTTTTCCGTTGTTCTTTTTTTATCCCCCCTTTTGCGCACTTTTGCGCACTTTCTGGAAAAAGCGCACCCCATGCGGTGCGCATTTTTTATACGCTGATCTGATCCAGTTTTTCGCACAGTTCCTTCTGCATGGATTCGGAAACATGAGTGTAGACTTCCAACGTGGTAGACGGTTTATTGTGCCCTACCCTCTTCATGATTGCCTTTAAAGGAACCCCCATGGCGGCTAGCATGGTTATATGGGTATGGCGGAAAATATGGGCGGAAATATGTTTTCCTGGAATCTTGACCTGTCGCAAAATGCGGTCAATATAGGCCAGGTTGTACGGCGTGCCGGATCCAGTCGTAAATATATAGCCCCTGTCCTTGTACTTGCTACAAAGGCTGTTGCCCCGGCGGCCCCATTGTTCCTGTCGTTTGTTGTCGGTATAGAACCATTCCAGGATCTGAACGGCCCTGTTGTTAAGGTCAACGGTACGATAGGAATAAATGTTTTTGGGCGTTCCCCGTTGCAATTCGTCCCCATTGGGACGGGTAGGAAGTATGGTTCCCGTTACTTTTAGCTGTCGTTTGTCCAGTTCAACATCTTCCCGCCGCAAGGCCAGGAGTTCCCCGCCCCGTAGCCCTGTCAGTGAAATAAATTCCATGGCCAGGGATACCCGGTAATTTATCCTGGATAGTTGGGACAGACATTCTTTCAGTTCGTCATGATCCAGAAACTTGTTGTTCTGCTTCTTCAATTCTTCCGGGGTTGCCGGGCGGCGTTTCAGTCGAATACTTTCAAAGTCGGATATATCTTCAGTATATCCGGCTTTTTTCGCATACCGCATAACTGCTTTTGTGAGAATGAGAACGCCACTTACATAGTTATAAGAAAGAGCGTCCAGGTAATACAGTGTATTCACGACTTTTTCGGCCAGTGCCGGGGTAAAGTCGTTGAACATGATCCCCGGGGGCAACATGGACAGTAATTTTCTGATTATGGCCCTATGGTTGCGGCGGGTCATATCCTTTACTGTCAAATCAGCCAGGGAAATCCATTCATTACAGACAGTGGCCAGGGGCAAGGATTCAATCCGGGCGGCCTTTTCTTCCTGCTGATTGCCTACCTTCTTCTGGAACTTGTCCCGTAGCATTTCAGCGGCCATTTTTTGGGCGTGGCGGCTGTTGCTGTTCAAAGTGACGGACACAGAAATACTTTTCCCTGTCCGTTCGTCCTGGAAGCGTTCCCGATACATGTACCGGGTTCCCTTCCCGTTTTTCTTTTCAGTGATCCACATACCAATATCCTTCTTTCCCGTTACTCATTGCACCCCTGCAAGGACTCATAGAGTTGGGAAGAAAGGATAGTTATTCAGCAAATAATAAGAAAAACTTCGGATTAAATTCCAATATTTCCTCTTTTAGGTACTTGTATGAATCATCCTCTTCGATTTCATTGAAAATTGGTTTTAAGTTATCTAATCGATCATCTCTAAACACGTCTAAATAGAGTTTATGTAAATTGTTTTGGTCTCCAGTTTCAAATACTGATCCGTAATACTCTAGTGTTGATTGAGAATAATAAAAAATTTCTTTTGCTTCATCACCTCCAAACTCCAGATTTTCAACAAAATACATTTGTTCCCCTTTGTCATTCTTGCCTGCATTACTAACAGAAAAACCGTTATTTTCTAGCACGCCCTTGAACCATGAAAACTTGTCAGAGGTCATACCTAGTAAATCATCAGCAGAAACATTTAAAAGTTGACAAATCTTTTTCAGAAGTTCATATCTAGGTTCCCTATCAGTATTTTCATAGGCTACATAAGTAGGATATGGAAGTTCCAATTTTTTAGCAAAGTCTTTTGCGGTTTTATATCCTGCTTTTTCTCTATAGTGCTTTAATCGTTCATTAAATTTCAATGGTTTCACCTTCTTTTTTTTAGTTATTATATATCTTTTTTGCATAACATTGCAAATAAAAAAATATATTGACGATAAAACCTAAAAAGTTTATAATCAAGTTGTAAAAAATCTAAAATAGAGAAAAGAGGATTGATAAAATGGAAAATATGACTTTTGTTGTCAATATGGCAAAAGTGAAGGAATTGACCTATCAAAAATTTTGGTCACTAACCGAACTTGCACAGCAGGCACATATTTCACTTGCTACGATTTTCGCCCTACAAGCGAAAAAACGGCAGGCAAGTAAAAGAACAGTTGCTAAAATTGCGGCCGCCCTGGACGTATCCCCGGCCGACATCATCGAAAAATAAACTCTATAAAACCCCTGCAAGGACTCATAGAGTTGGGAAGAAAGGATAGGTGGAGAGAATGAAGGGCCAAATTTACCTAACACGTGAACAGGCGTTGAAGGTGCAGGCCTGGAAACAGGCGGTCATGTACCTTACAGCCGTTACGATCCAGAAGACGGATCATCTGGAAATCTGGAAGGCATGTGACATGGTCAGAGAACTGGAAAATGACCTTTTTCCAGGTATGAACAATATTTTGTACCCGGATGAAAAGGCCAGTGTGGACAAACTGAAGGAAAGGATGGATGAAGGCAATGAAAAATAAGCGTTTTGGCGTTCTCATTGGGGGCCAGGATGGAACCTATTGCAGGCAGGTTGTCCTTACTACCGGATCCCTGGAAAGGGCCAGGGAGATTGCAAAGACAATCAAAGGGCGGCCCGTTGCCGTGGTGGAAGTGATCCCCGGCCGGGCCAGTGGTTCCGGATCCATGGCGGGCCGACCATTCACCAGGGAAGAAGGCGGCGGCGTAAAAATCCTGGAAGAAAGAAAGGCGGCGATGGTATGACGGTGTTACGGATAGAAACGGTACGGGTTGACGATTGCGGGGGCTGTTGGTTGCGGCCTAACCAGATTCAGAAAAAGTTTTCCATCAGCCGGGGAACTGTCTGGAAGCTGTTGACCAAAATGCGGGCCGTTCCCAAATACAAGGGGGATTTCATCGACTTAAGCAAGACGTTACGCCTTGTACGGGAACGGGCGTTCCTGGAATATCTCAAGAGCCAGGACAAAGCATACTTGAAAGAGTGAAAAGCCCTTTCCAATGCGTTTACAGAAAATAAAAATAGGCCCCCTATACAATCCCATAGGCCAGGGGACTTATACCGAAAAAATATCGGTTAAACCCATAACAGGGATGCACAGAGGGCAAAAGAAAGGACGTGAATATATGGCAAAATCACAGAGCATTGTAATGCGGGACGTTGAAGCCCCATCCATGGCCAGGGCAATCAAAGAAAAGTGTCTGGATTGTAGCGGCGGCGGGAGTGCAGAAGTTCGAGATTGTACAGTAATAAATTGTCCCCTCTTTCCTTACAGATTCGGGAAGAAACCCAAAGCGGCCATACACTACCTGGAAAAGCATTACACCGTGGAATTCAAATAAAAACAGCCGTCATGAATGAGCCACCATTCATAACGGCCAGGACAAGAACCAGGCAGGAACATTGTCCATTATCATTTTACCAAAAGACAGAGGGCGGGGAAAGGGGCGGCCGGAAATGCGGCTACCCTACCCCGCCATTGTTGAAAGGAGATAAACATAATGGCGAACAAGAGCCAGACAAATGCTGACAGAGCAAGACGCAAAGAGATTGCGGATTGCCTTGTATATAAAGTAACCCCCGAAATGGCCAGGGAAATCAAAAGAGGAAATATTGGTGCATATATGCCCCTTCTTTTGAGTTGGTACGACACCCTGGAAAGTTTGGATTCAGAGGATTTCAAGAGGTTCATCCTTGATTCAATGAAATATCATACTGATGGTGCATTGCCGGAATATAAAAAAGGATCCACCCTCTTTGTGGCGTGGACGATGGCAAAAGGCACCTATGATAATTTATTAAAAAGCTATGCTAAACAGTGCGAAACCAACTGGAAAAACAAAACAGCTTCTGACATATTTCAAGAGGAACAGAGCGGATTGAGTCAGCAGGAGATAATGGAGCGTCATCCAGAATACAGACCACTTGCCACGACTGGTAACGAACCGTCACCAATCGTGACGACGCGTCACCAAATAGGAACAGGAACAGGATCAGCAACAGCAACAGGAACAGCGGCAGGAGCAGGAACAGCGGCAGGAGCAGGAACAGCAATAGAAGTAGGAGCAGGAGCAAGAACAGCGGCTGATCCTGTATTACCCAAAACAGAAATCAAGAAGAAGTTAGGGCCAAAAGATGAACCTGGCCTATACCCCGTTTGATGGACACTATAAACGAATGGTAAAATAAGACCATGA
>ENA-OROH01000314-OROH01000314.1-human-gut-metagenome-genome-assembly--contig:-NODE-314-length-58782-cov-16.713249_pt1 | contig 58782 bp, 60 predicted proteins | sample MGYA00242125_ERZ509042 | MGnify/ENA primary metagenome ERZ509042 (study PRJEB26280, sample SAMEA2338738) | human gut metagenome | biome: human gut; feature: human-associated habitat; material: faeces... | reverse complement strand
AACTTAAAGCTAAGAAGGAAGTGAAATACAGCAGGCACTACCGCTGTCATTATGCCGAAATTGAAGTTGTGCTTGGAAAACGTGCTGTCAGATTGTTCTTTTGCAAGAGGGGCAAAAAGGAAGCGTGGAAAGTGCTTCTTACAACAGACTTGAGACTCCGTTTTATGCGTGCCTACGAGATATATGCCATGCGTTGGAGCATAGAAGTGTTCTTCTCAGACAGCAAGCGTCTACTTGGACTTGCAGATTGCTCGTCACGAAACTTTTCGGCCCATATAGCGCATGTTTCATTGGTCATGATACGCTACAACATACTTGCCTCAATAAAAAGAACACTCGACTATGACACTATAGGAGGATTGTTCGGTGACATGTATCTCGGAGTACACGAACTGACGGTGATTGAAAAGATATGGGCAATCATAATAGAGGTGGTAGCCGTCGTTTCAGAACTCATTGGTGCAGACTCCGATGAACTAACCATCCAAATTATTGAGAATGACAAGAGATTGGCTGCACTTAGAGAGTATGCTCAAACGGCTTGAATTCCAAATCCGAAACTTGAGTTACTCATTTTTTCTCGCATCAGGAAAAAATATGGGCCATGACTGCAAGCCGAGGGGCTTTTTTCTATGTTTCGCTATATTTTTCATGCCGTTCATTTGCTCGCTATATAATAATTTTGCAAACAAAGGAATTAGTTATGAATCAGGCAAATGTAAAGGTTTCGTTCTACCTGAAAAAGAGCGAGGCGGATGCCGGAGGGAACTGTCCCGTAATGGCTAAGTTGAACATCGGGAAATATTCCGAAGCGGCATTCAGTGTGAAGATGAAAGTCCCGCAGTCACGTTGGGCTTCGGGACGTGCGTCCGGTAAAAGCGTGGCGGCAAAGGAAATCAACAACAAGCTGGATGAGATCCGCGCGATGGCATTGGGCATTTATACGGACCTGTCGGCTATACGTGACGGCGTGACGGCCGATGAGGTGAAAAACCAGTTGCTCGGGATGGCTTGCGGGCAGGAAACGCTCCTGAGCTATTTCAGGCAGTTTATCAGTAATTTTGAAAAGCGTGTGGGAGTTAACCGTACGGAAGGCAGCCTGAGGGCTTACCGTAATGCCTGCAACCATGTCGAGAGATTCCTGCAATGGCAATACAAACTGTCCGATATACCGTTCACCGCACTGGACCGTTCCTTCATCGACAAATACGACCTATACCTGCGGACAGAGCGCAATCTCGCCCCAAGAACCATCATCAACCTGACCGTGCAGTTGAAGACCGTTGTCGGAGAAGCCATCGCGGACGGTATCATTACCACCTACCCGTTTACAGGATACGAGGCGGTGCGCCCAAAGGCCGAGCAGAAATATCTTACCGCCGAGGAACTGCAACGGATAATGACCACTCCGCTTCACCGGAGGACATTATATCACGCTCGCGACATGTTCCTGTTCTCCTGCTATACCGGCATTCCATACGGGGACATGCGCCTGCTGACGAAGGATAACCTTTCCCTTGCAGAAGACGGCACATGGTGGATCAAGAGCGCACGGCAGAAAACAAAGGTAGAATTCGAAATACCATTATTGGACTTGCCGCTACAGATTTTGGAGAAGTACCGTGATTCCGCTCCCGATGACAAATTGCTGCCCATGTATTGCAACTCCACGCTGAATCTTTACCTGAAAAAGATTGCCCGAATCTGTAACATCAACCGTCCTTTGGTCTTTCATGCGGGACGTCATACATATGCCACGGAAATCACGCTTTCTCACGGAGTACCCCTTGAAACGGTCAGCAAGATGCTCGGTCACAGCAGGATAGAGACCACGGAAATTTACGCGAAAGTAACGGACGATAAGATAAGTACCGACACGAGGATTTTGAACCGGAAAATATCGGAACGCTTCTCCGTTGTCATTTGAAAACCCGTAAAAGCAAGGATATGGAAAAGAATACAGAAAAACAGAATGCCAGAAGGCGCAGCACTTTCGCGGTGTTGTTCTATATCAACCGCACGAAAATACGCAAGGACGGGATGTGCCAGTTATTGTGCAAAGTGAGCATCGATGCCGAATGGGCACAGATAGGGACCAAAGTGTCGGTCAATCCCGCCATCTGGAATCCGGAGAAAGGGCGTGCCGACGGAAGGAGTGAGAATGCCGTCACCGTGAACCGTGCCATAGACGACCTGACCCGCGATATTGCCGGACATTACCATCGGATAAAGAACAGCCTGGGGTTCATCACGGCGGAACTGGTCAAGAATGCGGTCAAGGGTATCGGTCAGAAACCGCTCACACTGCTGGCCCTCTTCAGGGAGCACAATGAAGAATTCAAGAAACGTGTCGGGATAGACCGCATACAGGAGACATACGACTCCTATCAGCGATCCTACAAGCATCTTGCCGCATTTATTCTGGAAAAGAAAGGAATTGAGGATGTGACGTTACGAAGCCTTGACCGGGTATTTTATGATGACTTTGAAGTGTTTCTGCGTACAGACCGCAACCTGAAGCCCAAAAGCGTGCATGAGCACCTGTACCGTCTGAAGAAGCTCACGATGCGTGCGGTCAACCAGGGGACATTGCGCCGCGACCCTTACTGCCGTCTGCATCCGGAACTGCCCAAAAGAAAAAGCCGCCACATGAAACTGGAAGATCTCAAGACATTGATGACCACACCGGTGGAGAAACCGCAACTGCAATTCGTGAGGGATATGTTCATATTTTCGACGTTCACCGGACTGGCGTACGCGGATTTGAAGAAACTGTCAATAAATGATATTACACAGGCAGAGGGCGGGACACGGTGGATTCATATCCACAGGCAGAAGACCGATACGCCCTCGTCTGTCCGACTGTTGGATATCCCTCTCCAAATCATTGAGAAATACCGCGGTCAAAGAACCGGTGATAAAATATTCAATATTTACACCCGTGGATATTTTATCTTGCAGACAAGACAGTTAGGAAAGGTTTACGGCTTTGATTTGACCTTTCACCAGGCCAGGCATAATTTCGGGACACACATCACTCTCTCGCTCGGCGTGCCGATAGAGACGGTAAGCCGCATGATGGGACACACCTCCATCTCCACCACGCAAATTTACGCACAAGTGACAAATACGAAAGTGGACGAGGATATGAAGCGGTTGAGGGACGCAGGCTTCGGAAACAAAATTGACCTTTGTGAAGAGGATTTCACCGCCAAGAAAAAGCAGAAAAGGATATCACCGACCGCATGAAATGGAAAGCGGAGAAACAGTCTGCCTGAACCGCAGGCCGTTTCTCCGTCCTTATAAGAATGTGCACGACTATACCCAGCGTTGTTCCTCCCGGCACCGCTTGTAGGCATCGTCCAGTATCTTCATGATATCGGACTCTTTATAGAGTGCCTTTCCCTGTACCAGATAATAAGGAATAACCCCGAAAGTCCGGTATTCCTGCAAGGTACGCCTGCTTACCCGCAGGATTTTGGACAGTTCCTCGTCTGTAAGGAACCGTTCCCCGTTAAAGAGGGATTTTGGCATATCTTCCATTCTGGCGAGCATTGCCTCCATTTTCTCCATTCCCTGAAACATCACGTCGATGCGCGGGTCTTTCTTGTCTATGAAATGATAGCTCATGATTTGTTCTTTATTAAGGGATGATAATTCAATTCCAGCAATCTCCGTACATCCTCCGGCTTGTAGAAGAGTTTGTTCTTGATACGGCTGAAAGGCAGGATGCCTTTGGCGCGATATGCCTGAAGGGTCTTTTTGTTGATACGAAGCACTTCGCATACCTCCTGGTTATCCAGCCAGTTTTTCAAACCCAGGTCTTCGACTGGGCGGCATACACGTGTCACCTGCTGCTCGAACTCGCAAAAGCGGATGCGCAGTTCTTCAAAAGTCTGTTTATCAATACATATGATTTCCATGATTCTTGTTCCATTTTATCGTTAGACATTTGCCTGCCCCTTGAATCTTGCCGGCAATGACCTGCCTTTCTGATTCAGGAAGGCTTCCACTTCGGATGCCTTGTAGTAGGTTCTCCCGTCAATCATGTAATAGGTGACGAGTTTCTTCTGGCGGTAACGCGCCAGTGTACGCTTGGTGATGCCGAGCAGCCGGCACAGGTCATAGTTGTCTAAAAGCGTGTCGCCGTCCAGACAATCCTTCAGTTTGTTCATACGTTCCAATGCCCGGTCTATCTTGTCGAACCGTTCCATAATCTGGAAGAACATCTTGTGGGCGGTCTCATTGTTTATCTGTAACATGATGAATCTGTTTTGAGTGTAAATAATCGTTTGCTTACACCTTGTCGCGCAACAGGTTATATCATATTAAAGGGCTAACAGCGTACCAATGACACCGATAGACACCAAGAAACACTGACATAATACTGTATATCAGTGAAATAAAATTTTTGTGATGTAAAAAGGGAGATTCGGAGAATCTTTCAAAATGCAAGGATTCTCGCAATGTGCAAGTTACATCTTGCAAGGATCGCGATAAATCAGACGGCAGATGCCGTTGGAGAAGGCAGTGGCTTTATACAATCGCCATTGCAGAGCGGGAAGAATGTTTTGTATGGAAGTTCCCCGGCCGGAGGAAATGGGAAGCAGGTAGATGACCAATTCGTCCACGAGGTTGTAGTGGAAGAGTCCCCGCAGCAGTTCCAGCGATTCGGAATCGGAAACTTCAACCAGATAGGTAAAGGTATTGTCTTTGCCGTCTTTCTCGCACAGCAGGTCCAGAATGGAATGGGGTAGAATCCTTGCGTCACAGCGTTCACGCCAATGGGCAAAACCTTTCCTGTGGTTCATTACCCATTGCATCGACACGTTATCGGATTCCGGAAGGAACCCGTCCAATGTCATCACCGTTACTGCCTGTATCTTTGCCATGCCGTCTGTCTAAAAAAGAAGCGTGGTAACCACGCACTCAGACAGAGGCTCTGGTAAAGCCTAAAGGAGAATACGCAATACCACGCTATGACAAAGCATAGCATAAGCATTACGCAATCACTCTCCTTTAACGTCAATTTACCAGATTTCTGTCCGAGAAGCTTGCGCTCTTATGTTATATAGTCGGTAACTGCCCTATTGGCAGTATGCCGATTTTTTTCTATTTAATTGCAAAATTACATATATTCAGCGATATTTCCATTAATTGCGGTTATCTATTTCACTTCAGCCCGTATTTCTTCATTTTCCGATACAGCGTTGCCGGATTGATATTCAGCATCGCTGCGGCTTGTTCCCGGTGTCCGCTGCAAACCTTCAGAGCATTGATAATGCTCTCTTTCTCCATCGATTCATCTCTCAGGGGCAGGATGATACGTGATGGCGCATCGTCATTTACGCATGGACGGATTTCCATATCTAACGCTTCCATATTCAGCATCGGCGTTTCCGTGACCAGCACGGCACGTTTGATCCGGTTCTGCAACTCCCGCACATTGCCCGGCCAGTGATAGGCAAGCATCCTGCGCCTGGCATCGTCCGTAAAGCCCTGCGTTTCCCGTTTCAGCTCTTTGGAATAGCGTTCACGGAAAAATTCGGCCAAAGGAATGATGTCTTCCGGACACTCCGCCAATGACGGCTGTCGGATCTCGAACTCGTTCAGCCGATGGTAAAGGTCTTCCCTGAAACGTCCCTCCCGGATGGCCAGTTGCATATCCTCGTTCGTGGCGGCAATTATCCGCACATCGGCTGTCCGTTCCCTGCCGCCTACGGGAGCATAGGTATTCTCCTGCAATACCCGCAGGAGCAAGGACTGTATCTCGTAGGACATCGTCCCGATCTCGTCCAGAAACAGCGTGCCGCCTTTCGCCATGTCGAAATATCCGGTCTTGGAACTGTCGGCACCGGTAAACGCCCCTTTCTCATGCCCGAAGAAGAGCGAGGCGGCCAGTTCACGCGGCAACGCCCCGCAGTTTACCGCGACGAAAGGCATATTCCAGCGTTCGCTGTTGTTGTGGATGGTTTGTGCTATCGATTCTTTGCCGGTTCCGTTGGCACCGAGAATCATTACCGACATATCGGATGGGGCGACCAGTCTGGCAAACTTTTCCACTTGCAGGATTTTGGGGCTTGTACGGTGAAACTGCACCTTCTCTTTCTTGCGCACCGTAGCCACCGGGCGGAACACATCTTCCGCTAACTCCAGCAGATGCTCCCGGTGTACCGGTTTGGGCAGGTAATCTTTGGCTCCTAATTTGATGGTGCGCACCACATCCGGAACGGAAACATATTCTGTGGTCAGGATGAACGGAATGTCTTTCTTTTCCTTGCGCAACCATTCCAGCAGGGAAATGCCGTCCCCTTCTGGTAATCGCACATCCGATAATATCAGATCGAACTGCGTTCTGCGTATCAACGAGCGTGCTATCGTCTCGTTCATGGCTGTCATGGCATCATAACCTGCCTGTGAGAGCCAGTCTTTCTGCATCTGTGACAAACCGATGTTGTCCTCAACTATTAGTATCTTCCGTTTCATTCGTCCGCCTGTTTATTTCGTTTTCCGATTCCGCGACCAGCACGGCAACACAATCCATGATCTGACGCGTATGCTCTTTCAGTATATCATCACTGATAGAATCGTCCTTTAACAGGGAACGGTACGCAAGCAGCGTCTCTTCCATTTGCAGCAGCTCCCACATCGGTTGCATCCGGTGAGCTGTCTCACGCAATTTTTCCCGGTCGCCGTTTTTCCCCGCCACATCAAGCTCTTCAATGTCCCTTTTCGACTGGTCAATGAAGGAACGCAGCAGCTTTACCTTGTCGTTCACTTCCGATAACACCGCACTGAAATCAATCCCCTTGTCATCCTTACGGCACCTTTTTACGGTCGAAAGCAGGCTGAGCAGTTCCGAGGAAGAGAAAGGTTTGTAGATATAGTCTGTAAATCCGGCATGGAGAAATGCCTCCTTGTCACGGTCGCCACGTGCCGTCATAGCTACAACGGGTATGGTACGGGAATTTCCTATGTTCGAGTTACGCAACAGTGTCAGCAGCTCGAAGCCGTTGGTTCCCGGCATCTGGATGTCGGACAGCAGCAAGTCATAATCCTTGCCCCGCATTGCCTTTACGACCTCTTTGGAAGTGGCACAGGTTGTACAGTTCATTCCGTTGCGCTCCAGCATCTCCTTTATCACATCCAGCAACATGGTGTCATCATCGATGACAAGTACATTTTGGGGCAGGTGTACCGGGTGCGGGATTATCCGGCTCTCGCTCTCTATCGGTTCATCCGTCATCTTCATGGGAAGTGTTACGCGGAAGGTGCTGCCTTGGTCTATGCTGCTTGTCACATTGATGGTTCCGCCAAGCAGGTTGACAAGTCCTTTCGTGATTGGCAACCCCAGTCCGAATCCCTGGGCGTTGGCTACTGAACTCAAACGTTCGAACGGACGGAAAATACGGGAGAGCGTCTCCTCACTCATACCGATACCGGTATCTTTGACTTCCAACAGCAGCTCTCCCTTATGATAACGGACATTGAAACAGATGGTACCTGATTCCGTGAACTTGACGGCATTGCTGAGCAGGTTGTCTATAATCTGCCCGATGCGGTCCACATCGCCGTAAAGTTTGACATCGGTGTCCTTAAAATCGTGACAGAACAGGATTCCCTTGTTATTGACCACGTGGGAGAAGCCGAAAACGGTACGTTCCAACAAGTCCTTAAGGCTGAAGGGCACATCGTTGCGGGTTTCTTTGGCCTCGTTCAGACGGTACACGTCCAACAGGTTGTTGAGCAAGTGTACCACGTGTTTACACACGATCCTGATGTTGTCCAGGTGATTGTTCCTGCGTTTCTTTTCACGGGTGTCCGTAGCCAGTTCGGCACACCCGCTGATGATGTTCAGCGGGGCACGGATGTCATGGGAAATGGTCAGGATAATATGCTTCCGCATTTCCAACAACGCATTGTTTTGTTTTATTGTCTCTTCCAACCGTTTTCTGTTTCTTGCCTTTACCTTGATATCCCGTTGTATGATAAGATACAAAACAAACAACAGGATTATGGAGAAGATTATCAGGCCGGTTATTACAAGGGTGGAATGCTCGTATGAATCCTTCAAACGGACTTCTTTGTTCCGGAGTGCGGACAATGCCTGCTCATCCAGGCTTGTGATTAACGTGCGCAACTTACCGTTGAGTTCACGGTTATGCAACCGCAGACTGTCCGTATAGGTCTCAATGTTTCTTCTGCGTTCTTCCTGCAAGGAAATAAGCTCGTTCCCCCGTGCTCTCACTTTTGTATTAGCGGATGGCAATTGTACGGTTTCCTTGCCTCCGAAGAATCCGGCTATCCCTTTTTTCTTGCGGATGACTGTACGTGAGGTATTTGCTTGTGATGTGACAAGTGAATATTGGCCGGCCAGCAGGCTGTCGATTTGTTTTTGTTGCCGGAAAATTTCTTTCATCCGCAACAGATGTTCCTTTTTATTGAGCAGCAGGGAACGGAGGGAATCCACCTGTTCCGGACGTACAAATTCCTTGCATTGTTCACGTAAAATTTGCAGCAGTGAATCCGCTTTCAGACAACGTGTTCGATATAGCTCGCTATCATCCTCGGTCCATATCATGACGGATTCCCCGAAAGTCGCAAGCACGGTGATATGGCGATGGGCAGTACTGATATTGCTCTGTGTCTGGAAGATGGTTATTGACTCCTGTTCTATCTCTGCCACACGTTTACGCTCGTGTAAAACGATGGCGACCATACAACCTATGACCGCCATCAATAATAAATATCCGGCAACTATCTTATGCTGCAACAACAATGACATTATATCTAACTATTTGTTTGATAAGTAATTCTTTGTTAGCCATTCATCAAGTAATTCTGCCAACTTGTCATTATTCAAATCCTGCATCAAAAAATGCGTATTTCCATAAATGCCAATTTTAGGCAGTTCCACTAATGTGGCGTTTCCTCCGTGTCGGTTGATTGTTTCCACGAACTTGCGGGCCATCTGAAGGCGCACCCGCCAGTTCTCGTCGCCCAGATTTTCGGACGGAGTTTCGGGAATATAATCGCCGAAATAGAGGACGATGGGAATCTCCGTAAGTCGCTTGAACTGTTCCATCGGCACGGGCGTTCCTGCAACACCTCCTGTCAGCCCGTCGATGCGTTCCGGAACTTCGCCTTCGGGGAATACGAATCCGCCCGGTTCATACGAAATTACCGCTTTAACTTGCGGACTTTGCATAGCTGCCACCCAGCCGGGGAATCCTCCGGCCGAATGGGTCACGAGGATATGGTCGCCGATGCGGTCGGCCAGTGCGCCGAGCGCGGGAACGTCTTGCCGATGGTCACTCAAATCGGGTGTCATTTCGCGGAAGAACTGCGAAAGCGATACGGAATCTTTCGGGAACTGCACACCCTCGTTGTAGTTCGGCCAAATGCCGATGCGCCAGATATCGAACCAGAACATTTCATCGGCTACGGGCTTTATTGCGGCGGTTGCCGATGTCCTTCCTGCGCGTCCTCGCCCCGGCAGATCAATGACATAACTGCCCCAACCTCGGCGCAACATCAATGTGGCGAATCCGTCGCGACCGTCGGGCGTCATCTGCCAGCAGACGCCCGAACCGCCGTAACCGTGTACATAGACCAGCGGAAGCGGCTTGCTGTCGGCAGGAATCTGATAATCCACGAAAGCATGGTCGGCACGATAGCTTTGTCCGGTTTCTTCCTGCTCCGCCCAGCCGACAAATTTACGGTTGTCGTATGTTCCTGGTCGCTGTATGGTTGTGCCTCCTACGGAGAAGTGTCCTTGTTTGAGTATCGCAATAGGTTCTTGCGCTCCAGCCATTGCTGTAACCGACAGCAACAATACCGATAAGATTATCTTCTTCATTTATTTTCCGTCATTTGATTCAACACTCCGTGTAGCGGCTCCGAATAGGTTTTACCGAGATTCGTCTCTACGATGTTCAGCAATGCCGAAAGCTGTTCGTCTGTAATGCCCAAATGCAGACAGATTGCCATGTGCCCGAATGCCATCGGTTCCACACCGCCTACTCCAGCAAGGATAGAAACAGTGGCAAGTTCCCGCTCACGATAGGTCAGCAGGTCGCGTTCGAAGAGGTCGGCGAACAAGTGCTCTTTCAAAAAACGTTCGATGGTGGGTGCGAATACTGAATATCCCGCTTTCGGAGCGTCAGACGACACACCCGATATTTCGGCAAGAACGTCACGTCCGCGTTCGTAACGGCTGCGGCTGCCATCGATAGCCGTTGCTTCCCGACCTACTGGATCGTCAAAACCTTTCGCTTTGCGCTCATCCACCACCTGCATGAAGGTTTGGATAGCCCGCAGGCTGCGCGGAAATCCGCAATAGGCGTAGGAGTGAACCAGCACCTCGTTTATTTCGTTGATGGTCATCCCGGCCTCCAATGCTCCGACGAGTGCCGGTTCCAAATGTTCCAAATCGCCTTTGCCTGTATAGGATGCCACCGCTACAATGGCTCGTTCACGAGCCGTCAGCACCTTGTTTGCTCCGGCATAACGGCTTTCCGCTTCGGTCGTGGCTTCATGGTACTGCTCATCGCTTACCGGAGAGAGCCATACCGCCGCATTGTTCTGCGGATTGGTGGTAATGGCGATATGCGCAAACCAACTGTCCGATGCTGCTCCATGCCAATGCTCCACATCGGGAGCGATTTCCACAATGTCACCCGGAAACAACCGGCGGGCAGGCTGCCCTTTCTCCTGATAGTAGCCTATGCCTGCGGTAGCAATCAGTATCTGCCCGCCCTTGTGCGAATGCCAACTGTTGCGACAACCCGGAGCGAACGTGACGTTGAACATCGGAACATTCAGTTCCCGATGTTCGCTCAACGGTGCGAGCCAAACTTCACCCGTAAAATTGGGATTGGGAGATATCTTCTCACCCCGCGGATAAGGCTGGCGGAATGCTTCTGCGGTCTGGGCATGTATGCCGGAAACCGACAATACGGATAACATAGCCATAAAAAATAAATTCCTGATTTTCATCGTATATAATTTATTTGATTATTCACCCAACGTTCGCGTAAAGGCAAGCACGGAGAGCTGCCATCGGCCGTTTTCCATCACATAGACTTCCGTCACTATAAAAGGGAAACGTACAGCATTGCCTCCGACTACCGAGTTCAAATGAATCTGGCTGTAAACCGTTGCCGTACCTGCGGCAAACTTGACCTGCACGTCATGTGTCTCGGCTTTCTTGTACCAGATGGCCCCAGAACGAATCGTGTTCAGTTCCTGCTCCTTGCCCCAATAGCCGCCCATGTGGACGAACTGTGCACTTTCGTGAAACAGCTCCGCCAGCTTATCGGCGTTCTTTTCCGCCATCCAGTCCCATTTGTTGTTCGACAAATCGATGACGGCTTGCTCCTCGGGGGTAAATGTTTTTGCGTTCTCCTGTGCCTTTGCTCCGACCGATAAAGTCAGAAAAAGCAATACCGTAATAACCAATGATTTCATATCGCTCTGATTTTTAATTGTTACCTTGCAAAGGTAGCGGGATGGCAGAGAAACGGCGATACAAAAAAATCGGTAAAAACTGCGATTTTTACCGATTATACAAGAATTTAGATGATTATTTCCGGTAATCCGTCGGATTAAGCCCGAGGTTCTGTTGCACGTAACGGCTGAAATAGGCGGGTGACGAGAAACCGAACATATCGGAAATCTGGACGAACGTCAGCGACTTGTCCCGCAACAGCCGCGAAATATCGAGAATCGTGTAACGGTTAATCCAATAGTTGGCGGCATATCCGCTGACCTTTTTCGACACCTCCGACAGATATTTAGACGTGACGCACAAACAATCAGCGTAATAGGAAACCTCCCGGTGTTCACGATAGGTTCCCTCTTCCAGCATTTTCAAAAAACGGTTCATGATGGAGGCGTTTTGCGTCGAAATATCGCTCTGACCGTAGAGGGTGGCGTGAAAGTCGAAGAAATCGAGGATAGCTGCCTGCATGGCGTTGATGAGCGTTTCCTGATAAAAACGGTGTTCCTTATTCCGGATGCGCAGTTCCAACAAATCAAAATCCCGGCGGCAGACGATTTGCTGCTCCGGCGTAAGGTGCATCACGGGATTGAGGAACAGAGCCAGCGATCCTTTCATACCGTAATTGCTTTGCGGCGTGCACAACTCGATAAAGCCGGGCGTGGCATAAATTATCTTGCATCGGAAGTCATCCGAAGGCTCGACCTTCTCGATCATTTTCCGTTTGCGGATAATTGACAAATCCCCGGCGTGCAACTCGAAGTCCCGCTCGTTAAAACGGTAACGGCACGTTCCGCCCAAGCAGAGCAAATGAGCCAGATATTCCTTCTCGGAATCCGTTCTCACAACGCCCAACTTGTCAGCGACGATGATATCTTTAGGGTATTCCATGCCGTAACCGCTTGATTTCCGCTTGTAAAATTACAAATAAATTCACAAAAAACTCACAATCAATGTCAATGCGATTGTGAGTTTTACTGTTTTTAACGATATTTTGGCTGTTTATCGTATAACCTGAATCGTTCTCAGCCAATTTTCCACTCCATTTGTATTTCTTCCGGTTGTTCCGAATCCTTGCAGATGAAGGGAATTGGGAGTGAGTTCTACGATTTTGGCAAGTGTTTCCTCCCGATAGGTCGAAGCATAGGTACAGAACGGTACGATAATCTTGTCTGAAAAGTCATGTTCCGAATTTTCAAGAAACGACCATATAGCCATAGGGGCAGTATGCCACCAAACAGGACATCCTACGAAAACCACATCGTAATCATCGAGATTTTCCACCGTATCGTTCAATTCGGGACGTACACCATTATCCAATTCTTCACGAGCCACCTCCGTACACTCGTTGTAATCCGTCGGATAGGGATTGACTGTTTCTATGCGGAATAAATCTGCACCGGTGGCATCGGATATGGTCTGGGCAAGGTGTTGGGTATTGCCGCCCCAACTGAAATAAGCAACGAGAATCTTGCGGTTTGCGTCATATTCGATTGTGTCATGTTCGTACAATGGCGTGTCCGAATCTTTCGAGCAAGCCGCCAGAGACAGCGCGATTGCCGACAGACAAAACAGAATCAATGATTTGCGTTTCATATACAATCAGTTTTTATTCCGTCATACCGATTTCCTGTAACCAGTTCAGTATGCCATTTCTCGAAGTCGCTGTATTGTTTCGTGAAATACTGTAACCATCGACCATCGTGGCATTGGGAACCAACCCTCTGATGTCTTCTAATGTACCGGACCAGCCGCTTCCTCCATGAGTGGAGAACGGAATGAGTGTCTTTCCGTTGCAATCGAACTTGTCGAAGAAAGAGTACATAGCCATAGGCATCTGATACCACCAGATCGGATAGCCGACAAATACCACATCGTAATCATCGAAGTTGTCTATCTCCGTAGCGAGTGCCGGATGAATGTCGTTCTGGCGTTCATTATCCGCCTGATCCGCCAAATCGTCGAAATTGCCGGGATAAGGTTGCGCTGTCTGTATGCGTACCATATCTCCGCCGGTCGCTTCGCCAATTACGGTAGCCACATACTGGACACTGCCATAGAGGTCGCCGTCCACAATGACACGGCTTGCTGAAGTCACTGCATCAATTCCATCGGGAAGAGGTTCGGAGAAATAGGCGACGAGAATCTTGTGGTTCGTACCCGGTACAACCTCCTCAATGTCCGTATTCCCACTATTATTGTCAGGCTCGTCCTCGGAACAAGCCGTTATCAGACCGCTGACAAAGAGCAGCGATACCAATATATAAAACCATTTTTTCATATCTATTCTTTTTAATTGTTAGCCATTATCTTACTCATCCAACTGTCAAAGCTGACCATCCACTCCTCATGGGTATAGCCAAAGCCGTGCGGCATACCTTCGTATTCGTGTTCTTCTACCTCGACACCTGCCTCACGCACGGCATCGGCGCACGCTTGGAACTGGCGATAGAACGGGTCACGTGTACCATAGGCAAAGAATGTAGGAGGTATTTTCGATGCGCGGAATTTCTCCACATCGGTAGATGCTACACTCAGCCGTCCGTAGAAGGCGTAAATCATTCCGATGGTGCAGACATTGGCGGATACTTGGTCGAGCGCATCGGGGCGATAGTCGGAAGCGAGAGCCGTGCCGTTTACCAATTCATCAAAATTAAGGGCTTCATCACCGCAGAGAATACCTCCGGCTGAGAATCCTACGGAAGCGATGTCATCCGAGTTTATCCCATAGTCGGCTGCGTGCTGACGGACGAAACGGACGGCACGAGCCAAGTCAAGACTGCCTTCCTCCATCGTATAAGGACGTACACGATAATTCACCACGAAAGCCTGATAACCGTGACGGGCAAACCATTGGGCAACCGGAGTGCCCTCCATCTGGTCGCTTCGGAACTGAAATGCACCACCTGCACATACGAGAACTGCACCCTTTATCGGCATACCTTCCGCTACCGGAAAATAATTCATATAAGGGCGGAACGATGGTGGGTCTTGGTAAGAGCCTTGACTGCCTGTGTAGTTTGTGACCTTTGCCATATTGCCTTCCGGCCATAGATAGATGATCGAAGCCAACGGATTCTGTTCGTCATCTCCGCCGGCAGGAGGCGTATCGTCATCCGAATCGGCAAGCGTCGTAAATTGGCGGGACTGACCGTAAACCGTTCCCTCGGCGGTTGTAGCATACGCCCGGATATAGTAGGTTGTACTTGCAGAAAGCCCCGTGGCATAACAAGCGAATGATCTTGCATCTCCGGCTCCGGCATTATGACTGTCAGTAACGGTCGGATTGTCGGTCGTAGCCCAACAGATGCCGAACTCCGTTACTGTTTGCGTTTCGCCGATAATGCGACCGCCGGATATGGCATTTTCAGAGGTTATTGCCGTCACTTCGGCTGTCTCGACACGGATGGCGCTATCGGGCATGGGGTTGTCCGAGCGTTCGTCACATCCTGTTGCTGTGGTAACTGTAAACAGCGACAAGACGGCATAGAGAAATATGTTCCGTTTCATATTTGGACAGATTCGATGGCTGTAGGCGTGTAGGTATGGTCATAGGTGTAATCCTGAAAATTTCCGAAATTACCGTTACCGTAGGAAATATTGAACGATCTTCCCGCATCGCCAAGGTCAATGGCACGGATAGCCGACATTTCCTCATCTGACAACTCAAAGTCGAAAATGCTGATGTTTTCGAGAATGTGATCCGGGTTGGTTGATCCGGGGACAGGACAAAGGCCTTCCTGCATATGCCAGCGGAGAATAATCTGATAGACTGATTTTCCGTGTGCCGTGGCAATCTGTCGGAGCGTGACATTGCTGACATCGCCCCTGTTGTGGTTCAACGGACACCAACACTCCACTTGAATGTCGTAGTTGTCAGCATAGAGTTGTCTGGCTTCTTTTCTTTGGGCAAGCGGATGACATTCTATCTGTGCCACTTGCGGTTTGATTTCCGCATTTTGCATGATATAATCGAATGCCTCCATGCGGTTGTCGAAATTACTGATACCGAGTGCACGTATTCTGCCTGCCTTATACTCATTTTCCATCACACGCCAACATGCGAGTATATCTTCCAAAGTACCGGCGGGGTGGTGGATATATACAAGGTCTATGTAATCGACTTGTAATCGCTCAAGCATTCCTTCAAACGCATTTTGTGCATCTGCCAAATCCCCGGATATTTTGCTTGTCAACCATATTTCTTCCCGAGGAATACCGCTTTCTTTTATTCCACAGCCAGCTCCACGTTCATTATAATAGAACATGGCATCGTCCAAATGACGATAACCCGACCGGAATGCCGAGATGACCATGCCACGAACTGTCTCGTTAAGCTGCTGCCGTTGGTTTGCGCCTTCCATGCTTTGTACTTGGGTGCCCAGTCCGAAACGAGGCATCATGACACCGTTGTTTAGCCTTACAAGCGGAACACCGGAAACCGATGTTATATTAGATACCGCTTGAGGTCCTCCATCGGAAGTGTTTCCGCCCGGTGCAGGCTGGGTCACTTGATGGTCGAAATTACCGGCAGGTACTGCCGCTTCTTGTTCGAAGCGTGCCTGCAACACGACGTTTCTCGCCGGCATGACGAACGTATGAACGGCCTCCGTTGCAACCGCTTCCTCGTTTTCGTACCATCCGGCAAAAAGATACCCTTCATCTGCCGTAGCTGTTGCGGTCACTTCCTCGCCCTCCGGACAGGTGTTCTTGTTCGCTGCGGCGGTTCCGCCTTCGGCTGCTGATACCGTGACCGTATAGGTCGGCTGCGGTTCGTTTTCGCCGCTCTCCGAGCAGGAGACGGCAAAGCCGGCGAGCAGTGCGATCGCCAGACTTTTGATAATTCCATGTTTCATATTCGATTGATTTTATAAGTTTTTAGAGAAAAATTCCGTCAGTTTATTCACTGCCTGATTCACATACTCCGGCACGTGGTAGGTCTGGATATGCGTCGCACCGGGAATCAGGAACAGCTCCTTTTGCTGCGTGCCCGTCGCACGGCTATAACACAGCTCGGTCATATAGAACGTGTCGGCGATGCTGCCGGCTATCATCAGAAGCGGTTGGTTAATAAGATACATTCCCTCGCCGGCATCGAACGCCATCAGGTCCACAAGGCTGCTCTTGGTGTAACGGAATGTCGAGTTGGGGTGCGCATGGCTTTGCAGGTAATAGCCATAGCCGTCGCGATAGAGGTCGAACGGCAGCGCGGCAGCCTGTTCGGGCGTTACGCCGCTCATGTCGCCCACGTATTCGATTTCTCCACCCTCGGCCTCTTTCTGGCGGGCGACGCAGGCATCTGTCAGACGCTCCTGCACGCTGTTTATCTGCGAGTCGAGAAATCCATTACGGCGCACCAGTCCCGTATTGAACATGCTGAGCGTAGCGACCGCCTTGAATCGCTTGTCGGTCTGTGCCGCTGCCAGCGTATAGCCGCCACCGCCGCAGATGCCGAGAATACCCACACGGTTTGCATCCACACCCGGATATTGCAACAGGATGTCGGCGGCACTGCGGATGTCATCGATGCGGTGGGCAGGCTTGTCCGTATTGCGCGGCTCGCCCTCGCTGGCTCCCTGATAGGCGGCATCGAAAGCCAAACAGATGTAGCCTGCCTCGGCCATCCGCTGACTGTAAAGTCCTGCTACCTGCTCCTTCACTCCGCCGTTAGGGTGCGCTACGACGAGGGCAGGATAGCTTTTCGCGGGGTCGTAGCCCGCAGGCGTATAGACATTGGCGGCAATTTTCAACCCGTTCAAGTCGTAGGTAATGGGGCGGATATTCACCTTGCCCGGAACATTTTCGGTAATGGCATCGGCATAGACCAATCCCCACGGGTTACTGTTGTGGCTCTTGAAGGCAGACATATCTGCCGAGGCGAATGCTTCGTTCTCTTTCATTGTCTCCTGTGCGTTTAATGTATTGCAGACGGCCTGTGCCGCGCACAATACAACTGTAAGTATCTTTTTCATTGCTAATTATTTATATACATTCTACAAATATGCTAATGTAAAAAGGGAGCATGAGACTCCCTTTACATTATTTTCCGTAAGAAATACCATTTTTACGGGAAATGTACTTCTCCCAAAATCTGACAGCATCTTTCTCCCAGCCTTCCGCACTCGTTTCGATGCCCAATCCAAAACCGTGACGCAGATTCGGGAAAAGGTGAAACTCGGCATCTATGCCCACTGCTCGAAGATTTTCCACCCGCTGCCGCATGACCGACGCACTCGCTATGCCATCGTTATCACCGATGACCACGTAGGTAGGCGGATCGTTGCGCGTGTAGTCCGTATGGCCGGTATAGCCCATGATGACTGCTGCCGGACGCGGATTGTCTGCGGCAATGAATCCCTGTATAGAATAAGAGCCGAGATAGGCCGCCATGCGTGCGCCCGCCGAACCGCCCCACAGCGAGTAGTCCCCAGTCGATACCTGCAACTCTCCGGCATGCCGCATGATGAAGTCGATGGCTTGGGCGAGGTCTTCGCACGCCACCTGCGCACCGCCCGTCCGGTACTGGATGGAAAAGGCGTTGTAGCCCATCCTGCTCAATGCGATGGCGAGCGGAAATCCCTCGTGGATCGCCCCGACATACGACCAACCGCCGCCCGGACAGACGATGGCGAACGGCCGTCCCGGTTCTCCCCGGAAGAAGAACAGTCCCGTGTTGTTCTTGCGCGGATCCGCCCGCTTCTCCGCTTCGGAGTAGATGTCGTAGAGCAATCTGTTGCCGTCGTGTACATAGTCGATTATCCGGTTGATGGTCTCCACAGCTCGTTCGCCCGTTACGTAGTTGTGATAAGGCAGCATGTTCGCCACGTTCCGAAGCGGCAAATCGTCGTCATACCTCCGTTCGGCAGGCAGGATGAACTGCCCGAAGCCGGCGAAAGCCTCGTGGTCCACCACATCCTTTACCGTGTTAGACGTGGTCAGATGTCCGTAAGTATTCATATTCCCATCTTGTCCGTTCGGAAAAAAGAACGGCAGCGCATTGTAGAGGTACTCCGCCATAGGCCGGTACTCATGCCGTGCACCATCCTTTTCGTGAAAAGTGAGGTTGGAGAGCGGGAACACATCCGTAAGCCGCGCCATCGCCTCGACCTGCACCAAAGTCTCGCGATAGGCAGAATCGTCCGTTCCGCTCGCCGCCCAAATATAGAATCCATTGCCTGTATAAGGCGATCGGCTAACGATATCCGCCAGATAGAGTGCCGTTTCGTCGGGCCGGTTCATGCCGGCGAATCGTCCTAACGACCAGCAGTCGGCACTGACAGGCATGAAGTATTTGAAACAGGAGAGCGTATGTTCCAGTGCGTACCACGTCGTTACGGCTCCCATCGAGAAACCGCCGATAGCACGATGCCCGCGCGAAGCCTCCAAGCCTGCGGCATCCGTGCTTTCGGCGTAGGTGCGGTAGCGGCTTTCGACAATGGGGATAAGATCGTTTACGAGTTCCTCGGGCAGGGCTTCGCAATACGGGTCGGCATCGGCATAGTTCGCAGTCGGTTGCCCGTAGTTGTAGCTCGGCGACACTACGATGGTCGGAGCCATGTCCCCGTTCTCGGTCATGTGGTCGAGCAGTTTGCGTAACAGGCCGTTTTCCGCCTCGAATGTCGTTGACGCCGTACCGTAGTGCCCGTGTACGAAGTAAAGCACGTTATAGCGTCGGTCGGGGTGCTCGTCGTAGCCGTAAGGCAGATAGACGTAAGCCGTGTTGGTGCGAGCTGCTCCCGTACTTTCGGCATAATTGCGTGTCGGGTAGTCGATACGCACCACTTCGCCCCGATGTTCCGCCTCCTGCTCGTAAGAGGCCGGTGCGGGATTAGTCTTGTTCACCAGCCCCGCATAATCCTGCGGACGGTCGGGCGTGACGGGTTCTTCCTGCTCCTGATCCGGCGGCAGTATCGGTTCGTTTCCTTCGCTGTCCGAACAGGAGGCCATGGACAGACAGCAAAGCAGTATGGTTTGCAATATGATCGTTTTCATTTGTGTCGCTTCTTATGAAATTTGTACCGCAGCCACATGACGCCGTGTTCCCGCTGCTCTGCGGAGAGCAGTTGCAGGCTTTGTCCCGCAGCCGGACGATCGGTCGCACTACCGACATACTCGAAGATAGAAGGTACACCCGAAAGATCGTCGATGCCCCATTTATAGGAAAATGCGGCACGGAGGGTGTTCTTTCCGAACATCCACGCGTCCGTGCCCAGTCCACGTCCGATGGCGGCATAGACCTGCAACAAATCCGATGCGGGCGTACCGTCGAATGGCTCCGTCCATCGGTCGTTGAGCAACCGCCCATCGACGGAACTCATGATATGGCAGATTATTTTCGGTTTCATAATTTACTGCTTTACGGGTGACCCGCCGAACACTTCGCTCATCCGCATCGCACCGAGCGCCGCATCGATGTTTTCCACTTGTTCTGCGGTCAATTGAATATCGGCAGCCCCGATATTCTCTTTCAACCGGCACAGATGTCGCGTGCCCGGAATAGGAACAATCCACGGCTTTTTGTTCATCATCCACGCCAAGGCAATCTGCGAGGGAGTGGCGTGATGCTCTTCCGCCAGACTTCCGATAAGAGCAAAGAGCGGACGGTTCTGCTCGAAGCTCTCCGGACGGAACTGGGGCATCGAAGCCCGGTAATCGGTTGCCGGATCAAATGTTGTGTCTTCCGTATAGCAGTCGGTCAGCAGTCCGTTCGCCAGCGGCGAGAAGGCCACGAAACCTACACCCAGCTCTTCGAGCACGGGAAACAACGCTTCGTGCCAACGTGCCATCATCGAATAACGGTTCTGCACGGCCGTGATGGGACAGACCTTGTGGGCACGGCGCAGATATTCTTCAGTCGCCTCCGAAATGCCCCAATGCAGGATTTTGCCCTCACGAATCAGGTCGGCCATCACACCTGCCACCTCTTCCGGCGCAACCTTCGGGTCGATACGGTGCTGGTAATAAAGGTCGATGCGGTCAGTACGCAGACGGCGGAGCGATTCCTCGACCGAACGGCGGATGGTCGTCGGGCGCGAATCGGGAATCAGGGCGTGCGGTCCCGCTGCATGGGGTGCATCGAACATCAGTCCAAATTTGGTAGCCAGCACGATCCGGTCGCGGAACGGTCGCAAAGCCCGGCCCAGCAGCTCCTCGTTGTCGTGCGGTCGGTCGGGCGTGCCGTAAACCTCAGCTGTATCGAAAAAGGTGTAACCCATCTCCACCGCATCGGAGAGCAGTTCCGTCATTTCGCGCTTGTCTGCCGGTGCACCGTAGGCATGGCTCATGCCCATACAGCCAAGCCCGACGGCGGATACGCGCAGACCGCTTAATCCCAATGTTCTGTAATACATTTTTTCTTTCCTCCTTTTTACTTTCTTTCTTAATTATCGGATTAACGAGTTTATGATATCAAAGACTTCCTCTTTGCTCAATTCCGTATGACATGGAATGGCATCGACTTGTTCGCGGGTAATTTTTCCGTCATAATACATTTCCACTCTGAGACCTTCAAACAGTTCTACCAATTTTCGGGATGATTCTTCGATGGAAGAATCGAAGCCGAATGCGTCATGATAGTATTTTCTGATGTCGTCCGCATGATGCTTGCCCATAGCTTGAAGGAATCTCGGAAAGACGGATGTCAGGCTCCTGCGATAAGAACTGCCGAATAACTTTTCCGGCAGGAACTCCAATTCGTAGATTTCGTAAGCGAACGGTTCCTCTTTCCCGATTCCCAGCCGGGATGAAGTGGAAAGCGAGGCGCCCATCATGATGATACCCCTCGCATCGAGGTCATCCGGATTTTTCTGCAAGGTCCGTGTCGCTTCGAACACATTCCGGATATAGGAAATCCCCGCATCGTAGGACATCCTATTTCTGTCACCGAGAATACCGGCAGACAGTTGAACCAACGTGACAAGTCCCGTATAGGTCGTCATTTCCCGGTCCAAGGTCAGCGAATATTTGGGACAAAGAATCGCGTAGTCGGCGGCGATGGCGTAGGCCGTTCCGAAATCTCCGATCCTCGAATCGACGGACACCGCACCCAGCCCGTTCTCGGAACCGCTGGACGGATAGGTAGGAATCAGCGCAAGCGGAAGACGTTCCAGTCCGTATGGATTTTTCCCTTTCACGTAATTCCATAGGTCAGATTCGTGATAAAAGCCGAACGCTATTAACTTTGCGCTATCCATCACGCTGGCTCCGCCGGCACCGATAATCATCGTTATACCGTTCTCTTTGGCAATTCGGATGCCCTCCTGTATTTTGGCGAACTCGCGCGAGGAATCCCCGTATTCCATCAACGGAATACCATTGTCGGTCAAGGTCTGTACGATGTCATCATGGCAGCCGTTTCGTTTTACAGAGCCGCCGCCGTAAACGAACATGACCTTGTGTCCTTTGGCTATTTCGGCAATGGTCGTTCGTATATCATTACGAAACAATAGTTTCGTGTCGTTTCTGAAAATAAAATCTTTCATTTATTCAATTCTTCAGTAGTTTGTTAATACATGCCCGTCCGCCGAATACCTGTAAAAGCATTCCCGGAACGCCGATGCGGAAGTCCTGCACCGCCAGATAGAAATCACTTTTCAGTGCCCATTCTCCGAGCGTTCCGACAATTTGATAGGCCAGTACGACGGAAAGCAGTATCCACACGGTCACTTTTCTAAAACGTGCTGCCGCCAATCCTGCGAAAAGAGCGAGCAGGATGGATTTCAGCAGGATAGGCGGAAGTGATGCCGACATAGGCATACCGAACAGGAGCGAATTGACTGTCGGAGACAAGACGGCTGTCAGCAGTCCTACCTTCCATCCGTACTTGTATGCCCCGACAAGCGTAAAGAAATAAATCGGCAGCCAAGTTATTCCCCCTTGCGGTATGAGATGAAAAATTTGAGGCAATGCGATATTGCCCAATACGAATAACGAGACTGCCAGATAGGTCTTGGCATCGTTATATGCCAGTGAGTATAATTTTACGGTTGTTTCCATGATGCTTCTTATATGATTCTTTTTGAAGTCGGTATTTTTGTAACGAACTCTCTGATAAGCGGAAGGCATTGGGCGGCAGTCACACAATCCTTGCACAAAGTCTCTACCGGACAGAGGTCGTCTCTTTTGCGGTTGATGATATAAGGGACTTTCTCGGCGAAACGGAGCGATATGCCGGAATCTTCAAGCAGTCCGAGGGCGGACGTACTGATGACACCGGCGAAAAGTTCCCGGACGCCGCCCAGTATTAGCAACGCGGCCGCCCCTTTGCCGACCACTTTGTCCGCCACGGACGCACCTCGAAGCCAATCGGGATGTTCCGTCAGGATACCATACAAGTCGGATATGCCTCGACCGTCGAATGTGCGGATTCCGTCACCGGCTACCACCAAAGAATGGTTGCCGTCTTGCAGTATCCGAACCAATTCGTCCATCATCATCCGATTTCCTGTTTCAGCCGTTCCACGTATGCGTCTATCCGGTGCAGTTCCTTCGGGATATCGATACGCTGCGGACAGTGAACGCTGCACTGGTTGCAGCCGATACAATGGCTCGCCTGACGCAATTTCGGGACACTGCGGTCATATCCCACGAGAAAGGCCCGGCGTGCTTTCCTGTAATTCTCCTCCTGTATGCTTTCCGGGATGTTTCCCTCATTCAGACATTTATTGTAATGGAGCAGAATGGCCGGAATGTCCAGACCATACGGGCAAGGCATACAATACTTGCAGTCGTTGCAGGGAATCGTGTCGAACTGCATCATCCGTGTGGCCGTCTCTTGCAGGAACTTGAAATCGTCCTCCGTCAGCGGCTTCAAGGGAGCGTAGGTGCGCAGGTTGTCCTGCAAATGCTCCATACGGGTCATGCCGCTCAACACGGTATGCACGCCCGGCAGGCTGCCGGCAAAACGGAACGCCCACGAAGCCACGCTCATCTCCGGCTCGCGCTGCTTGAGGCGGGCTACAATAGTGCTCGGCACGTTGGATAGCCGACCACCTAACAACGGTTCCATGATGACAGCCGGAATACCGCGCTTTTCCAGTTCGCCATACAGGTATTCGGCATCTGTATTCCGAGGATTGATTTGCTTGGCGTACTTCCAGTCTAAATAATTCAACTGAATCTGTACGAAATCCCATTTGTATTCATCGTGCCGGGAGAGCAGATAATCGAATACCCCGACATCTCCGTGATAGGAGAATCCGAGGTTGCGGATACGTCCCGCCTTGCGTTCCTCCAGCAAAAAGTCGAGGATACCGTTTTTCATGTAGCGGTTCTCGAACTCCTCCATACCGCCACCCATCCCTACGCCGTGCAGAAGCAGATAGTCTATATAATCCACCTGCAACTCTTTCAACGAATTGCGGTACATGGCGATGGAGGCCTCGCGGCTCCACGTGGCCGGTGAGAAATTGGAGAGTTTGGTGGCGATGAAATACTTGTCGCGCGGATGACGGCCCAGAGCGATGCCGGTGGCATGTTCCGACTTGCCACGGCAATAGGCGGGCGACGTGTCGAAATAGTTCACCCCGTGGGCGATGGCATAGTCCACCAACTCGTTCACCATCTCTTGGTCTATCTCTTCGTTGCCTTCGCGGGCACTGCGACCGCCTACGGAGGGCAGGCGCATCATGCCGAACCCCAGCAACGACACCTTGTCGCCCGATGTCGGATTCGTCCGGTAAGTCATCTGGTCGGTAGGGATTTCTCCGGCTGCCGCCGTCGATGTCCTGCCTTTCCCGCCACCCACGCACGCCGACAGTCCGGTCGTGGCCACTCCGGCGGCTCCTATGGTTTTCAGGAAGTCCCGGCGCGACAGAACTCTCTTATTCTTATCTCGATTGCTCATATTCTTTACTTATACGGTTTTACATCACACTGTGCATCGTGTGTCCCTCCACATAGATGGCACTGAACGGACGTGCCGGACAAAGGTTCTCGCACGCACCGCACCCGATACACCTCTCGGCATTCACAACGGGGATTCTGACTGAGTTCGGATCACCATTGTCGGACGGAACCATCAGTATCGCCCCCGAAGGACAATGACGGGCACAGTTGCCGCACTCCACGCCGTCGGTCAGCGGAATGCAATTTTTCCTGATCCATACGGCATGGCCGATACGGGTGGATGATTTCTCCTCAATGGTAATCGGACGGATTGCCCCAGCCGGACACACATCGGAACAGCGCGTACACTCCGGACGGCAATATCCCCGTTCGTAGGACATTTCGGGTTGCATCAGCCTTGCCGGTTCGGTTGAAGGTCGGAGTACGTTGTTGGGACAGGCCGACACGCAAAGCTGGCAGGCCGTACAATGCCGGGCAAAATGGCGTGCGCTCCATGCACCCGGCGGTACAATCGGTGTGGCACGTACCGGTATCTTTTTGTCCTCGATGACCGCCAGTCCGCCGTCCACTTTCTTTTCCTGCGCTTTTACCACAGACGTGGCGGCAAGCACGGCTGTTGCCGAAAGGAAACTGCGGCGGGCGGTGTCTATCTGTTCGGAAGTTACAGTTTGTGCCGGATTGGCGGTTGCCGTCTTATTCGTTTTCTTCCAGCGGTATTCCAACCGAAGCGCATCGTGTTTGCAGGTGTCTATACAATCCATGCACGCTACGCAACGGCTGTAATCGATGCGATGGTTCCTGTAGTCGATGCAGGCAGCCTTGCATCCACGGGAACACAAACTGCAATTCTTGCATTTCTCCGCATCGATCACTGGACGAAACAGCGAGAAACGGGAGAAAAATCCCAGTACCGTTCCCACCGGACAAACCGTGTTGCAGTAAGTACGCCCGTTCCGCCATGCAAGAATAATCAACACGACGAACGTAACGGCGGCAATAAGGAATGTAGGCAGACTTTTCAGCCAGACCTCCGTTTCATAAAAGGCATAGCTGTCCGCACGCTCGGCAAAGTAGGCAAGCAGGTTGTTTCCCCACCGGTACACCGGAGCAAACAGGTTGGTGGCGATACGCCCGTAGGAGCTGTAAGGAGCCAGCAAGGCCACGAACGAACCGACACCGGCTATCAATGCAATGACGAACAGTCCTAATACCCCGTAACGCAGCCACTTGACTTCCGGAGAATAGGAAAAACGGTACTTTTTCTTTTTGCGCCGTCCGCTTATCCACGACACAATGTCCTGCATCACGCCCAACGGACAGATGACCGAGCAATAGACACGACCCGCAAGCAGCGTCAATAGCACCAGCAGAGCGACAACGCCTGCATTTACCGCAAGCAATGCAGGTAGGAACTGTACTTTTGCCGTCCAGCCCAGCCACGCATGAATCGTTCCCGTAAAATCGAGGAACAAAGCCGTGACTGCCACAAAGAACAGCACGGCAAGCGTCAATCTTATTTTTCTCAACATATCGTCTTCGCTTTATCGGATGGGTTACAACTTCTGATTATTTGCCAGCTTCAGATCCATCAGCGAGATGTGCTCGTTGCGGTAACGGGCATTCGGGTTCACCTCCGTTCCATCGGGGAAAGAGCCGTCTTCCGACTTGCGGAACTGTATCGCTTTCTGCGGGCAGTTCTGTATGCAGGCGAAACAGAACTCGCAGTCGCCGGACATCTTCACGCCCCTCGATGTCAGTTCGTAGTTGCCGTGCGGACACACGTAAGTACAGATACCGCAGTCGATACAGGCGTCGGTCACGGTAAAACACTTCTCGCTTTTCATCAAAAAGCCCACCTCCGGGTCGAGTTTCGTCCACTGCATGAATCCCCGGTGCATCCGGCGTTCCTCTTCCGTCACCGGTTCGTACCAACGCCGATGCACATTGATGTCAGCCGTTATTTTCTGCAAATTCTCCGGGATATGCTTGTCCATCTTGATTTGCTCGTTCATATCGAAATTGGGCAGCCAGTTATCCACCATGACGATGGTGTTGATGTAATCGAACGCATTTCCCGCTTTTCGGGATATGCCGTCCCAAATCTCCACCGCATCGCATTTTCTCGCACCGTATGTAAGTACGGCAAACTTGTATCCGGCTTTCAGCTTCGCTTTTTGGATGAACTGCCTGACCATATAGGGTGGCATGTGTCCATAGATGGGATAGACGATGCCGATTTCGTCTGCCTCGAAGTCATACTTTCCACGTTTCATCATTTGCGGAATGCTCAACAGTTCCGTATGCTCTTCGGCCAGTTGGCGGGCGATATGGAGGCTGTTGCCCGTTCCGGTGAAATAAAAGATAATGCGTTTGTTCTTTTTTCCCTCGCAGGATGCCAGTGAGAGCAAGCCCGAAGAAGCGACCGCTCCGCTAATTACGGCAGCTCCCATGCGCTTCAAAGCATCCCGGCGGGTGATTTTATTATCCTCATTCATATCTCTGATTCTTAAATATTATTGTAATCTATTGTCTGTTGCAAAGGTAGATGATACCCCCAAGAGCAGTCTTACAGAAATTACGGGACGTAATGCGATTTTTACGGTAGTTTTCTTTTCCCTGACATACAAAAGCCGTTCTCCCGGACGGGTATGTCGGAAGAACGGCCTGCATGGATTTACATTCCTATTCCGTCATCCCGATTTTCTTCAGCCAGTTCTGTATCCCGTCTTTGGAGCTGCTTACACTGTCGCGGGCAATGGCATAGCCATCAAGGACGGTCGCCACTTTCTCCATCTCGCGGATAGTCTTGATAGCATCCGAGAAACGGCTGCCGCCATGCGTGCAGAACGGAACGACGGTCTTGCCACTGAAATCATACTCGTCAAAAAACGTATAGAGCGGTTGGGGCATATCGTACCACCAGTTGGGAAACCCGACAAACACGACATCGTACTCGTTCAGATTCTTGATGTGGGTAGCCAATGCAGGACGGGCATCCTCGTCCGATTCCTTTTTGGCTGCGTCGATAAGTTCCTTGTGCGTACCGGGATAAGTATGCACCGTCTTTATCTCGAAAAGGTCACCGCCGGTAGCTTCGCGGATAACAGTCGCCACATATTCGGTATTCCCTTGCAACTTGCCGTCCGATACCAGTCGGCTTGCCCCCGAAGAAGCATCCACGCCATCGGTTTCGGGCACGGAAAAATAAGCCACGAGAACTTTGCCCCCGGTACGGGAAACAGTAGTTGGTATCGGCCGTTCGGACACGACCGCTTCGGAAGCATCCGTACGCTCTTGATCGGCAAAAGCGCAAAGGACAATAGCACATAAGGCAATTACCAGCGTACTGCCGATAAAATATCTCTTTTTCATTTTTATTCAGTATGTTGATTTATAACATTACATCCGTTCCATCAACAGTTCGAAGATTTCATCTCTGGTGAGCTGACGACAGCACCCAGGAGTGATGAAACACGTGTCGGCAGCGGCACGGAGCATACTTTCGTCCGTAATACCCATTTCACTCCAATGAGTAGGAAGTCCGATTTCACGGATAAACGCTTCCAGAGCCTCGATACCCCGCATGGCGGTCTCTTCGATTGTCGTGCCTTTCACGCCCCATACGGTTTCCGCCATACGTGCCAGTTTTTCTTTGCCGGCTTCCAGTAAACGACGGTAGAGCGCGGGATGAATCACTGCCAACCCCTGTCCGTGATTACAATCGGTATAGGCTCCTACAGCATGTTCTATCATGTGACACTGAAAGTCCGTTTGCTTGCCAAGTTTCAGCATCCCGTTTTCGGCCATCGCCGAAGCCCACATCAGTTCTCCGCGCGCAAAGTCGTCATCGGGATTCCGGATGAGACGGCGCAGATTCGTTATCACGTTCCGCATCACCGCTTCGTTGATCTCATCCGAGAGATTCGTTGCCTGCGGTTTGCCCATATAAGTCTCCATACAGTGCGAAAGGGTATCGAATGCACCGCTGATTACCTGTTTCATGGGCACGGTTGTCGTCAGATCGCTGTCCAACACGGCGAAAGAGTGGAACGCACCGAAAAGTGGCTGTTTCAACTTTTTCTCCTCGTGAGTAATCACAGCTCCGTTGTTCTGTTCCGCTCCAGTGCCGGATGCGGTTACGACAGCCCCCATCGAAATAAATTCCGTCGGAAGGCGATGCCCGACATACCACATATCCCAGATATCTTCGTCCAGTAAGGCTTGTGCAGAGACAATCTTGCAGCAGTCGATGACCGATCCGCCTCCGACAGCGAGGATAAAATCAATGTTGTTTTCCCGGACAAGCTGTGCGCCTTCCTGCACTTTGGCGTAGGTCGGATTAGGCATAATGCCGCCGAAATCAGTCACTTGTTTGCCGCACTCCGAGAGCCACGACTGTATTTTGTCATACAGCCCTATGCTTTTGATGGAACCTCCGCCGTAGGCCAGCAGGACATTCGTTCCCGCCTTTCGAAGTTCGCTTTTTATCGCCTCCTCGGCACATCCCTTACCGAAGTATTGTTTGACGGGATAGCGATATTCAAAATTATTCATATTCAAACATTTGCAGCCTTATTGAATCTACTGTTGATTGGCCCGGACAATTTCGTTTATTGAAATATCGGGGTGGCGATAGCGGGCTTCGGGATTACGTTCGCCCGGCCGTCCCGCCATCGGCGACCGAAGGGTAAGTGCCTTCTGCGTGCAGTTGTGAACGCAAGCCAGACAATATTCGCACGATCCTTCGGCACGAATGCCGTCGCCCGTAAGTTTCAGATTACCTCGCGGACATACCCGTGTGCAGAATCCGCAACCGATACATTTCTCCTGATTGATTGCTATAAGCCGTTCGGCTGTCATCGGGAAATGGGATGCGCGCAGACGCTCAAGCCCCTCCTCGTTGAACCAACCCAGATCACCCTTTTCAATGTATTCCTTCTGTGCAGCAAGTTCTTCGATAATCGTTGCCAGATTTTCGTCCGTATGCTTGTCTATTTTTATCTGTTCATTCATATCGAATACAGGCAGATAGTTGTCCACCATCAGCAGCGATTTGATATATTGCTGCTGTAATCCCTGTTCGTTTGCGAACCTGTTCCACCACTCACAGACATTAACAGCAGCGTTGCCGTAGGTAATCACCGAAAATATATAGGGTGCGCGGAATGTTGCCTTGGATACGAATTCCCTGACAATGAGCGGAGCAGAGGCCGCATAATCCGGGAATACGAATCCTATTTCGTCTGCCTCATAATTCAACTCGGACTTCTTCAACTCCTGCGGAATGCTCCGGACATCATCGGAAAGCAGTTTGGCGACGAACAGCGAATTGCCGGTTGCAGTAAAGAAGAAGATGATGCGGCGTTTTGCCTTTTTATTTGCGCACGAGGCGAGTGATGAAACGCCTGACAGTTCCAGCGACAGAAGTGTGGCGAAAGCTCCCATTCGTTTAAGAGCCTCCCGGCGCGTAATATATTCTTTATTATTCTCTTTCATATTGGGAAAAATTATAGTCCAACCATTCGCTCGACATCCGAAAGCGACATATTGAAGAAGCGTCGCTCTTTGTTCAGCCCACGCATCTCTGCCATTTCGTCATCGGTCAACGTGAAATCGAAAATGTCGATATTCTCTTTGATATAATCGGGATTCGATGCGCCAGGAATGACCGAGAAACCCTCTTGAATATGCCAACGCAATATCACCTGTGCGGCAGTTTTGCCATGTGCTTTGGCAATTTCCATGATTGTCGGGTCTTTAAGCAGCGCCCCGTTGCTCATCGCTCCACCCAGTGGGAACCAACACTCAACCTGAATATTGTGCGTCTTCGCTTTCTCGCGCACGGCAAGACGCTGAGCATATGGATGACACTCCATTTGCAAAACGGCAGGCTTGATGGTTGCCGCTTCCATAATGCGATTGAAGACTTCGTCATTCGCATCGAAATTGCTTATACCCAAAGCGCGCACTTTGCCGGCTGCTACCGCCTTCTCCATATCTTTCCATGCACCGACAAAATCACCGACCGGCTGATGCACGTAGAGCAGGTCAATGTAATCCAGTTGCATGCGTTCCAGCATGGCGTCGATAGCCTGTGCCGTTTTGCCTTCACCATATTCGTTCGGCCACAATTTGGAGGTCACCCAAATCTCTTCGCGCGGAATGCCGCTCTCTTTCACGGCTCGGCCTACACCTGCCTCGTCGTTATAGGCGTGGGCGGTGTCAATGTGACGGTATCCGGCTTTCAATGCCGTGAGGCACGATTGTTCGCACACCGAATCGGAAGGCTGGAGGAACGTACCCAGTCCGAATTGCGGCATCAAGATTCCATTGTTCAGTTGTACCATCGGTACATTGGCGGCAGTTTTGTAAATGTCCTGCGCAAAGGAGGTGCTGCTTATCATTGAAGCCAACACCATAAGTCCGGTAATGATTCTCTTTTTCATTTCTTTATCTATTTAATAATTACACTGTCTTTGTCCGACGTTGCAAAGGTAGAGAGTTCCTTTCGGGCAGGCTTTACAAGAAATTCGGTTGAAACTACACTTATTTCGGTTTTTGCATCCGTCCGATACAGAAGCTGTCGAGCCTCGCTGTCATTTTCTGAAAAAATGGTAATTCGAGCCGTATTTTTTGTTCCGCCGGTATGAACGGACGTATCTAACTTTGCATCCGGAGAATTGCAAAAACAATCAATAAACAATAATGTAGATATGAAAAAGTACCTGATTTACCTGATGATGGCTGCGGCCATCGTAACATTCGGAGCCTGTTCGCCCGAAGACGAGCATGAACCTCAGACACCGGATATCGAAAATCCCGAAAAGCCGGATGACGGAGGAGAGGATACTCCCGATAATCCGAACAATCCGGAAAATCCCGATGACCCGAATCAACCCGGCGACAATCCCGACACGCCGAATGGAGACAGCAAGATTCTGGTCGCCTATTTCAGTTGGGGCGGCACGACGCAGCGCATGGCGCAGGAAATCATCCGTCAGACCGGAGCCGATCTGTTTCGCATCAAGCCGGTAGTGCCGTATCCGACCGAATACACGCCCTGCACCGAGGTAGCACTCGAAGAGAAAAACAACGATGCCCGTCCAGCGATTGACGCAACGGTGGAAAACTGGGCGGACTACGATACGGTATTCATCGGTTGCCCCGTCTGGTGGTGGACAACTCCGATGATTATTTGTACCTTTGCCGAGAGCTACGATTTCAAAGGAAAGACTGTTGTTCCTTTTTGCACCTACGCCGCCACCTACCGCGACGAAACGCTGGCACGTATCGTGGAGCTTACACCCGATGCCGCTCATCTGACCGGCGAGGGACTGACGAGCGGACGAATCAACGAACAGAACATTTCATCATGGCTCAAAGAGATTGGAGTAATCGAATAATATATAACCCTGATACTTATGAATATATTCAAATACTTCTTTACTATGACCGTGGCGATAGCCATGTCATGCGGTAGCACGGTACAAGCACAGATAAAAACTGATAGTAACATGAAATCGGTAATCGTATATTTCACACACTCCGGCAATACCGAACTTGCAGCCAAGCAGGTCGCGGAAGTGACAGGAGCTAAAATGATCCGGCTTTTGCCCGAACAGCCTTATTCTTCGGAAGATGTCGATTGGACTAACGAACAGTCCCGCTGCACGCAGGAACACCTCAACCAGTCGCTTCGGCCGGCTATCAAATCGGTCGATATCGACTTCACAAAGGTCGATACGGTATTTGTCGGTTTCCCCATCTGGTGGCACGAAGAGCCGGCAGTAATCCGTACTTTTCTCGATAATTATGGCGAACAACTGAAAGGCAAGGTTATACTTCCTTTCTGTACCTCTTACGAAAGCCCGATGTCGGAAGCCGATGCCACACTGAAAAAAGGCTATCCTGATTTGAAAATCAGAAAAGGGCTTCGCCTGCCTGCCAAACCAGATGAAATCAAAAAATGGATCAAGCAATGAATACGGTAAAATTGAACAACGGCGTCAAGATGCCCCAGATGGGCTACGGCGTCTATCAGGTATCGCCCGCCGAGTGCGAACGGTGTGTGGCGGATGCGTTGAGCGTCGGTTATCGGATGATCGACACCGCGCAAGCCTACCACAACGAAGAGGGCGTGGGCAATGCCGTGCGCAAAAGCAACATTGACCGCAAGGAAATCTTCCTCGTGTCGAAAGTGTGGATTTCCAACTACGGCTACGAAAAGGCAAAGGCTTCCATCGACGAGAGCCTGCGTAAGTTGCAGACGGACTACATCGACCTGATGCTGCTGCACCAGCCTTTCTGCGACCGCTACGGCGCATACCGCGCACTGGAAGAGGCGTACAAAGAAGGCAAGCTCCGAGCAATCGGTGTCTCGAATTTCTACCCAGACCACTTCATCGACTTGGCCAGCAACATGGAAATCGTTCCGGCGGTCAATCAGGTGGAAACGCATGTCTTCGACCAGCAAATCGAGCCGCAGAAAATCATGGAGGAGTTTGGTACGCACATCATGTCGTGGGGGCCGCTGGCAGAGGGACGTAACGGCTTCTTCACGAATCCGGTTCTTGCCGAAATCGGTCACAAATGCGGCAAGAGCGTGGCGCAGGTCGCCCTGCGTTGGCTCATCCAGCGCGGTGTCATCATCATCCCCAAATCGACCCACATCGAACGGATGCAGCAGAACATCGACATCTTCGACTTCTCGCTCTCCGACGAGGATATGGCCGCCATCGCCACGCTCGACACGGGTAAAAGCCTTTTCTTCGACCACTACGATGCGGAAACCGCCCGTATGTTCATGGGATGGAGGTAACTGTAAACAGAGGCTTAAAAGGATTAGAAATTATAAACTTTCATCTTGAATTTGAAAATGACAAAATAATATTCCGATGCAACTATATATTTTATGTTGCATAATATATAGTTGCATTGGTTATTTATCAATTTTAACTCTCAATCTTCTAAAGTTATATCAAAACCGGATTCACTTTCATCGTTCCCAAATTCAGAAATAGTCCGTGATGTTCAATCATCCCGTTGCGGAACATCTTCCAAAGAATATTGCATCCGAGTTGAGCCAGCGTGGAGTTGATGAACAAATCCTGCTTCTCCAATGCTTCTGCCAGCGAGCAACTCGGACCGGAATCCTCTTCTTTCACTCTCGCGTATTTAACCAACCGGGTGATTACTTTCAGCGAACCGGCCGTTTCATATAGCTGAGATGCCGGCTGCTTTATCTTTTTCGGAACGGTCCCCAGAACGACTTGTCCCGATGTCTGCGTGTTCCCGAAATCCATCCAGTAAAGCGGGGTTGTATAATCGCGGTAATCCGGGATACGTATAGCCTTCAGGATATTCCATAAGTCAAGGCGTGATTTGATGTTGTCCGTACAAGTGATGGTAATGTTTGCCATATTATCCCGACAAACATTCTTGATCATGGCCGGAAATATGTCCGGTACCGCTTTCCAGTCGTTCCCGAAGAAGTTGTTGATGCGAGTGACAAGACATTGCGCCTTGTTCAGTCCCATGTCGGAATACCCGAACAGCTGGCGTCCGATGTTGGCTTCCGTCACGATGTCCGGATCATAAAGTGTCACGAACAGTCCCGGATGTCCGAGTGCCCGGAGTGTCACATCCAGGCGTGCCAGGCCGGTCAGTACCTGCGAGCCGGTTCCTCCCGCACCAATCAGGTTTACCGTTACCGGATGCTGCGGGTTAATCAGGTAGTTGTCGATATAATGTACTCTTTTCATTTCAGTATGTCTTTAAGTTTCAGATTTCTTAACGGTTTCAACTCTTCAAGGTCGAAAGGCTTGTCCTTTGCCGCCTTCGTCACCAGCACCAGGTTGGACTTGGTGGGGTTTCCGCCGCTTCCCAGATGCGAGAACTCCGTCAGCCAGAATTTCTTCTCCCAGTATTCCAGCAGATTTGCATAGGTCAGGTCTTTCGGTTTTTCTATTTTAGCTGAGCCTAAACAGACGTTTGCGCCTGTGACGTTGAAGAACGGCGCGGCATAAAGTTCCGTTTTCTCTGTCGGTTCCTTGTCCTTATAGGCATAGACATTCAGTCCGTTTCCTTGAGTCTCGTAAATGATTCCCGGCAGGTTGTATTCCGCGTTCTCAACCTTGAGCGATTCCTTGAAGAACATCATCCTTTTCCGTGGAGAATTGTACCAGATGTACTTCTCGCTGCCTTTGCGGGAGTCGCACCAAAGCATGTTGGACGGGATTCTCCCGTAAGGGGTATTGCCGTGATGTTCGGAATACCCCCGTACAAGTTCGTTCATGAACTCTACCGTCACGGGCACACCTTCGCCCATTTTACCTTTTTCGTCTATTTCCCTTGCTTCAACGAAAAAGGATTCTCCCTCCCGGGAAGCGTAGGCAATCAACGCTACACGCGGATGCAGTATGTCGTTGATTTCTTTGGTAAGTTTGTTAGTTTCCATCTTGTCAGTAAATGAAGTTTATGAATTTGTCCGCCCATCTGAAGAAACGTTCCGGATAGTTGTCTTCCCTGGAGAATACCTTATCCGTTTCCGGAGACAATGCGAATGTCGTAATGGGAATTATGTCATACGTCTCCTGCCTGCTCGAATTATAGAAATCAATCAGGTATTCCGTCATTATGTCCTCACAATCATAAACCACCCGGATTTGTTGCTCCAGTCCCTTGGGATAATACTCCGGCTCTTCATCGAACCACGGGTCATAGGCATAGGACATGATGGATTTGTCCGGATTGACGAATTCCAGCCCTTGCCTCATGAGGGCGATGAGTTCCTGTTCCATGCCGTTCCGGCACTCGTACTTGTCAATGGCTTCCGGCAGATTCTTGTAATAGGATTTGCGATACACCTTGTAGAGCAGTTTGTAAATCCTGCCCTCCTTGTATGAATGCAACAACCTGTGCCGTTCCGCACGTTCTTTCCTGTCCTCACCGTCATCATCCTGCGAGAACATTTCAAACACCCAGTTCGTGTCCTCCTCGTCGTTTATGGTGGAAAAACCGTTCGCCCTCATCAGGTGATGCAGGAAGGACAACGCGATGCGTCTCAGTTTCGGATTCAGGGCCTCCACGAATTTGACGGGGAAATAATACAGGGTGTACTCTCCCCACGTATGGGCCTGCCACAGGTTGAAATACAGCCGGCCGTTCCGTTCTTCATAATTTACATGCACCGTTTCATCCAAGAGTGCTGACAATTCATTGTAGAGGTTGGCAATGCCTTCCCCGATACTTTTGCCCCGGTCATGCGGCGCATCGGCATTCAGCAGTCCGGCATAGCGGAAATAAGAATCACGCAGGAACTCGTAATTCTCCTGCGTGATCAGATTGTGCGATATCCCGTCATGACCTTCCCTCGTGACCGATTGCGGGGCTATCGGGACGAATGATACGTTTAGAAAAGAATTACAGCCCCGCTCGGAGCCGTAATTCTTTCCGTCCTGTCCACTCCATGCCGGATATTCCGTTCCGTCTGGCTGATGGCCAGCCTCGCGAGCTGTTCCAGTTGATATGTTTTCAAGGGCGTACATGACTTTTCCTTTCTTTTGCTTTTCTTTTTATCCATATCTCCTAACCTTTGGTTCCGATGGTCGTCTTGAACTCGTACACTGCCGTGTCGTTCTCGATGACCGGACCGTGTACCGTCGCCGTTGTCAGCTCCGGATACATGTTGGCATAATAGTTCATCACCGCGTCCGGCATCTCACCCGGCATCGGGTCGGCCAGTACGATTGTTTCACTTCCTTTCCTGAATTTGAAGGTCCGATTGAGACCGTTTACTGTCATTGCCATAACTTATGCTGTTTGATGTTGGTAATTGGGTGTCTGAATCATGTCTGCCGGGAAGTCCGGATATTCCTCGTAATCCTCCGGCCGGTAAGTAGGTTCATCCTGCGGCGGATATGGCGGTTGCTGGTACGACGCCTGCCGTTCAGTGTAATAAGGTTGCATTTGCTCTTCGTAATACTGCTGTCCGCCTTGTGCCCCCTGGAGATAGGCTCCCTGTTGCGGATACGGGTACGGCTGTTGCGGCGGCATCTGCGGTTGTGCCGGCCGGTGATACGCCGGTTGCTGTCCCTGCATCGGCTTCGGTGCAGGTTGCTGTTGCGGCTGTTGTACATACTGCCGTGGTTGCTGTGGAGGCGGCACCTGGCCGGACGGTTGTTGTGCCATAGACTTCTGTTCCGCCACGGGTTGGGGTGCCTGTTGCCCGGACTGTTGCTCGGCCTGCTCCATGAGGTCGAACAGGCTACCCTGGTTCATCGCCCTTTTCTGCTCCTCGATTTTTTCGTCCACCGTCTTCCGGTTCTGCTCGGTAGCGTATAACCGGGCTTGTCCCAATGTAGTGATGGCCTCCTTGTGGTTCCTGGCCGCAATCAGTTCCTCCGCCTTCTTCATGTGCTTCTCGTATTTCTCACGCTTATCCTTTTCTTCCTTCGTTTCCTTGGCTTTCTGTTCCTTCGAGGCCTTGCTGTTTGCCGCTGCCTTGTCCGCCTGCTTCTCGAACTCCGCCATGTTGGTCAGGAGTCCGGAAACCTTCCGGACAGGATTGGCAATCGCGTTCATGAATCCCGCGTCAAGTTCTTCGGGCAGCCCCGACAGCGTGAGCGGGACGATGTGGTTCCGGGCCTCGTCCTTGAGACCGTTCGACTTCGGCAATACGGATACCGTCATGCCGGTGGCTGACTTACGGATGACCATCGTGATATCCACGCTCTGGGCCATCAATTGATTGATTTGAGTAAAAAACATAACTTGAAGTATTAAATGATTAGACATTGATTTTATGCGTCCTTGAAAAATTCCACCAGCAGCCGGTTCCTGTCCGGGTGGCGTATGATCTGCTGCAAGGGTTCGAGCAGTTTTGAGATATGCACAGGTCCGGTCGTTCCGCGGGGCGGGAGTTTGACTGCCGGTTCCGGCTCCACTGTCCTTTTCTTTCTCGTTACCGGTATCGGCATGCGTATCTGTAAGGGCGGCGCCGACGGCGGTCTTGAAATGATTGCTTGATTCATGACTTTATTATTTTAATTGTGAATACTCGGGCTTTGGCAGCCCGTTGAACTACAAGGGCTTTACGGCGAACGCTTCCGGTAAGGCAAGGTTTTCGGGGAAAATACCGGAGCCGGAACGGTGAGGATGATTTTTCCCGAAACCTGAAAGGCCCGACCTTGCCGTCCGAAAGAGGCGTTTGCCAACTTTGCCCGGTAGTTCTTCGGTCTGTCAATGGCTGTATTTGCTTCTCTGTCCGTGTTCTTGTCGTTGTCATCCTTAGGTTTGGAATACAAAAAGAGCTGCCCGGCAGGACAGCTCCGTTCTGTAAGGATTTACAGAAATCTGTATGGTATATACGTTTCATATCCCGGTATTGTCAGAAGACCAGATAACTGAGGATGCAAAATAGTATCGCCGCAGCCAGCAGGAAGCAGGCAATCCTGTAGATGAACCTGAAAAATCCCCTGAAACAGACGATGGCGACCGCCGTCCATACCGGTGATATGCCTTTTGAATGGAGATAGCTGAACACGATGAAGGCGACAACGGCCAATGCCGCAATCCGTATCCGTCTGCTTGTCCTGAGCCTTTCGATACATTCCCTTGTTTTCATGACCTTACATTATTATATAGGTGAAACATGTCATTTCCAATTTCAAGGGCCGGAGCGCGTACCGCCTCCATAGGCAAGATTTTCGGGGAAAATACCGGAGCCGCGCGAGGATGATTTTCCCCGAAACCCAAAGGGCCTGACCTTGCAGGTGGAACGGGGCGGTACGCTACCTTTGCCCGCGAATTGGAATGACGGTGTTATCTTTTCTTGTTCCCCTTGTGTTTCGGGAACGAGAATACAGGGTTATACTCCGTGTCAAAGGTGACGGCCGCATCGAAAGACACGCCTTTCTTTCCCTTGAAACCTTTGATGACCCTGGTACTGCCTGACGAGAAAAGCTGTTCCAGATGGATGTCGGTCAGTTCCTTGTTCAGAATGCGCCGGAACACCAGCAGCCCGCACCCGTCATGGTCGCATTTGGCCACTTTGGAACGGATGATGATCTTCCCTGTCTTACATTTGGGACAGGTGAAGACTTTGCCGGGCATTGTCTGGAAATTAAGCCGCAATATCTCGTCGGTCGCCTTGCGGGTGTAATCACGGATGGAGCACATGAATGTTTCCGGGTCAAGTGTATGTCCTTCTATTTGCGCCAATGCCTTCTCCCAACTGCCGGTCAGTTCCACGTCCGCCACGCGCATATCCTTCACCGCCTCGTAGAGACACATTCCCTTTTCGGTTGGTATGATGCTCTTGCCGGAGCGTGCGATATAATCGCGGCCGACCAGCGTGGTGATGATAGAGGCACGGGTGGCAGGCGTGCCGATACCGGAATCCTTCATGGCTTCTTTCGCCTCGTCATCCGTGATACTCTTTCCGCAGGATTCCATCGCGCCCAATAATGTCGCTTCCGTGTAAAGCGGTTTGGGCATGGTCTTCTTCTGCGCCATCCCGTGCCCGGTTACGGGAACGGCATCACCGACGGCAAACACCGCGCTTCCCCCGTTGCCATCCGGTTCGTCCTCGTCCCGGTCCTCTTTCCTGCGGAACACGCCGCGCCAGCCGGGATTGACAATGACGGAAGAGCGAGAACGGAAATCCATCCCTTCGCAGGTACATTCCATGAGCAACGACTCTTTTTCACAAGGAGAGGAAAAGGATTCCAGCATCCTGCCGGCTATCATGGTATAGACGGCCGATTCCGTCTCGGACAGGTCTTGCGGCTCAATCCCTGTGATAATCAAGGCGTGGTGATCGGTCACTTTTGTGTTGTCCACGCTCCGGGTGTTCAGGCCGGAAAGGTCAAAAGTATTTCCGTATTCCCTGAATTCGGGCATGGCCACGACCTTTTGCAGCAAGGCGGGGATATGCACCATGACATCTTCGGGTATATGCCGGCTTCCCGTTCTCGGGTAGGAGATCAGTTTCTTTTCGTACAACGACTGGGCGATGGAAAGGGTCTTGTCCGCCGTCAGGTCATAATGGATGTTGCAGTCCTTCTGAAGGGCTGTCAGGTCGTAGAGAAGCGGGGCCTGCCGGAATGTCCTTTTTCGTTCCGCTTTGGTAACTGTCACAATGGAACCGGAGGTGATTTTCCGGTATGCCGCCTCCGCCGTTACTTTGTCCTTGAACTCCTCCAAATGAATGAACTGCCGGTGCGCCCCTCCCTGTTTCAGCGTGATATGCAGCTGCCAATAGGGAGTGGAGACGAAGTTGCGGTTCTCGCTGAAGCGTGCGCATATCATGGCGAGTGTCGGGGTCTGCACTCGTCCGATGGAGTTGTTTGCCGATCCTGAGACTATCGCCAACGCACGGCTGGCATTCATACCCACCAGCCAGTCCGCCTTTGCCCTGCTGTCCGCTGCGGCATAGAGGCTGTCGTAACCGCTGCCGTCCCGTAGGTTTTCCATTCCCTCGCGGATGGCTTCGTCCGTCAGCGAGGAAATCCACAGGCGTTGGAACGGCTTTGTGTAGCCCAAATAGTCATATATCCAACGGAAGATGAGTTCTCCTTCCCGACCCGCATCCGTTGCCACGATAATGCTGTCGCACTTGGAGAAAACCTCATCAATGGTCTTGAGCTGTTTGTTGGCGGTTATGTCTGTTACCATACCTTTGGCCGTCTTTATTTGCCTGGCGACCAGTCGGAAAGGTTCGGGAATCATCGGGAGGTTATCGGCGGTAGTCTTTGTGTAGCCGTATGTGCCGGGCATTGCCAGCGAAACGAGGTGCCCCAACGCCCATGTGACCATATACCCGTTGCCGATACAATAGCCGTCCTTTTTTTCTGTAGCCCCGACTACGCGGGCTATATCCATTCCTACACTCGGTTTTTCTGCTATGATTGCTTTCATGTTCGGATAAAAATTAAGCCGTTCCCCGTTACCGGAACCGGAAAACAGGAAACGGCGGTTTTACATTTTTACTTGTTTATTTGTTGATTTGACTGTTTCCGATGGCTATGCCGAAGGCTTTACACCGAGGATTTCAATCAGCGGCTCGCCGTCCTTGCGTACCAGTTGAAGGGTGGCGTCCATCACCACGTCCACACCGAGAAGCACCAGGCTTAGAGACAGGACCTTCGTCTTTTCCCCTTTAAGCAGGGTATCAAGTTCGCCCGACATTTCAAGCTCGTCCTTCAGGATACCGATGCCTGCCAGTTCGTCCCAGTTCACGTCTTCCGCCTTGAAAGGCGTGTTGTTGCCATTATTTTTGTTCATATTACTGACTTTTGGGGTTTTACATTCATTTGACTTTAGCTTAGGCTATACTCGCGCCTTTGGATTTCCGGTTGTTCTGTTCCTGTCCCTGCTTCTGCGCATTGGCCACCACATTACGCTGTGACGCATCGCGTTTCCGGTCCGGGTTCTCGTTGTAGAAGTCCAGCCTGCCCTGGTTGAAGTTCGCCTTGACATACTGTGAGATGGTCTTGCCGTCGTACCCCTTGATCCCCTCGACCAGAACAGCCTTTCCGTCCTGAAGATCGGCACGCTGCTTGCGGGTAAGTTCCACGTCCCATACCTTTGCCGGTATCTTGAACTCGGCACGCTGCTCGAAGCCGTCGGGGGTGCGGGAGTAACTCAACCTGCCGGTTTCAAGGTCTGCCTTGATGAACGATGAAAACTCCTCGCCCTTGCGGTTCACCATGTCATTGAGGAAGATGGTCTTTCCCTCGCGGAGCTGTTGCTGTTCCTCGGCGGTAATTTTCACGCCGTTGATTTCCTTCGGGATATAGATTTCGCGTGCGCCTTCCGGCGAATCCGGGTTGTAGCGGGTATAGGCGGGTCTGCCGGTCGCTTCGTCTAACTTTACATACGAGGAGAAAATCTCACCGTCCTTGCGTTCCATTCCCTCCACGAAAATGGCCTTGCCCATATTGAGGTCTTCAATCTGCTGCTTGGTCAGCTCCACCCCGCCTAATGACTGGCGGTTGAAGAGTTTGTCGTTCTCGAAGATAAATTCAACGCCCCTGCGCTCGGCATTTATCTGGATGTGGGCATCGAACTCCTTGCCGCTGTTGGAAATCATCCCCTCGATGAACACCTTCTTGCCTTCACGCAGGTCGTTCTGCTCCTGTTCGGTGAGCTGCACGCCCTTTATTTCCCTCGGGATGAAGGCGTTCTCCGCACGCATGGCGACCACCTCGTTGGTGAGTTTGTCTATGCTGACGAAAGAGGGGATGTATTCGCCGTTGCGTCCCTTCAGTTCCACTACACGCCCCATGTTGCCTGTCTCAAGCAGGTTCTTCTTGTCCTCCTCGGAGAAGATGTGCCCGAAATACGGGCGGTCAAGTTCGGGTTTCTGGCGGATGCCGTGGATGCCGAGGGCGATCTGGCCACCTGCGGTCTGCTGGAACGACAGGCGTGCGTCGGTGCGTAATACGGCGGAACCGAAGTTCATGCTGATGGGCACGACCTGGTTGGTCTTGTAGCCCCTGAGCATCTGGTCGAGGAGTCCGCGTTCCTGAAGGTACTCTCGGGACAGCCCGAAGTTCTTCAATTCCTCCCAGTTGATCATGGACTCGTTGTAACGGTACTTGGGTTGCTGCTGGCCGCCCTCCTGGACTGCCTGCTGCGTGGTTTCATTCTTCTTTGCCATTTCTTCTTGATTTTTTTGGTTGATACTTTGGTTTTCCTTGTCGCGTGGAACAATCTCGTACTTCTTTAGAAATTCCTCCACGGCTTTCGTCTGCTTTCCTGCCGCCATGTCCTCTACCGCCTGCCTTACTTCCGGAATATCCAGCGTGTCCTCCTTGACGGTGAGGATGCCGAACCGTGTCGGGTCTTTGAGCTGGCTCCAGAAGTTCTTCAGGAAATTCTCGAACAGGTTGGCGTAGCGGTCGATTTTCAGAAAGGAGTTCTGGTGTTCCTTGTCTGCCGGAACCGTCTTGAACCGGCCGTCCTTGTTGATTTCGGACACCGCTTGTAAAATCAGTTCCATCTTGTCAAGGATGAACACGATGTCGCTCATCTGTTCGTTCTCGGTGACTTGCGGTTTAGGGGGATCGTCCCTTCCATTTGTCTTTGCCATAACTTTGGTTTTTAGAGTTGATACTTAAAAATGTCAGTGCAAATATATAGGATGAATTTTGATAAATAATTAGTTTACAATGTGTTAGACTATAAGTTTCATCACTTGTCATCACGTTTCACCGCAGGATGGAAAACAGAGGAAGAGAAAAGAGAGAAAACGGAGGGAGAAAGCATGAAAACGCCTCCAAAATGGCGCACAACCGCACGAGGAAAAGGCATAAAAAGGGAACACCTGGAAAGAAAAGGCGCGAAACAGACCGAAAAGTGGAAAAACGAGCGACAAAAAGAAAGAAAACCTGTCTTATGCAGAGTTGGGAGCGAGCTGTCTTTAGTCCCCGCTTTCTTGTGGCACTCTATAAGACAGGAGGCAGCGTAAGGTTGGGAAATGGTAGGATGGTGGAAACATTGGGACAACATTAACCGATAAAATATAGCCGTCATGTTTTTTTTAGAATTGTCCTATGCGTCGTAGGTCGCTTCGCTTGCTAAGTCCCGACCCATTCCTCAACTCGGACGGCGATACCGGAGCGTTTTTCGGGTGAAAAATTACTGAAAGGAATTTTTTGCGCGAAAACCGGAGGCCTGAACGTGGAAGGTATCGTCCCTCCGAGTTACCTTCTTGAAGGGACTTTGACAAGGGAAGCGGGGCTTATGATGGATTTTTATGGAGGAATATGGAAAAAGGCACATTTAGCCCAAGAAAATTGCAATCATTCTGCGTAAGTAATCAGAAAATGATTACTTACGCAGAATGATAATACATGAAAAAATAGTTTTGTTCACTCATTTACAGATGTTCATTTTTAATGAACACGAAAAACAAATGAACAAAACTGTTGGCGATTTGAATTTTGTTCACTATCTTTGCAGCGTTCATTATAAATGAACAAAACAATTAAATGAACAGACTATGGTTTTGGCAGAACATGAAATATTAAATTTGGCATTGGAGGCATTGCGAGGTAAATTGGCATTACCTGAAACAGCAGTCATTCAAAAGGAGGACAATCCATACAAGGATTTTGATGCAACCGTTCAAATCATGAATGTGGATTTTCTTTGTGAAGTCAAAAATACAGTGACAACTACGACCATCGGGAATATTACAAGCCGATTAAAGGTGTTGGCTGCAACGGAGAAGCGACCGGTATTGCTGATAGCCAAATACATTACGCCCACCGTTATTGATGATTTGGCAAGCAATGGCATCAATACACTTGATTGTGCCGGTAATTGCCACATCAGATATGAAAGAGGAAATAAACTTATATTCCACCTGACCAACAAAGGTGAAAAGAACACCTTTATGACAGAGAAACCATATCCCGCATTTCAGGAAGCAGGATTGAAAGTGATTTTTTACCTACTACAGAATATTGCTAATGCCAACAAACCTTATAGGGAAATACAGAGTGCGACAGGTGTTTCTCTGGGTGCCATTAAAAATGTATTCAATATCTTAGTGGAAAGGAATTTTATTCTACTAACCAATAGCAAGCGTACCCTCAAAAATATCAACGCTCTTTTAAATTTGTGGGTGGAAAATTATAATCAGGTATTAAAACCTAAACTTTTGCTTAGTAGAATGACCTTTCGCACTAATGAGCAACGTATAAAATGGTTGGCCATGGAATTACCCGAGGGAATGTATTGGGGAGGTGAAAGCGGAGCAAATATGGTTGATACCTATTTGGAGCCCGGAATTTTTGATATATACACACAGATTCCTGCGGCCCATTTGATGAAAACAGGTTTTGTAAGGCATGATGAGAAAGGAGAGATTAGAATCTATCAGAAATTTTGGAATTGGGAAACGGAAAATCATCTTGTTCCTTTAATTCTCATATACGCAGACTTAATAGGTAGTGGCAACAGTCGTTGTCAGGAAATGGCAGAAAGACTTTTAGATTATGGACTTAAAGATTACAAGTGAAAAAATAGCCAATCCGCTATTAGTGGAATTGCTCAGGAAACTGACGGATAGTTTCAATCGTATGGGGCGTGAATTTTATGTCATCGGTGCAACAGCCCGTGATATAATTATCCGGCAGCTTATCGGTACCACTTCCGGCAGAAAGACAAAGGATTTGGATATTGCGATTGCAATACCCGACTGGAGCGTCTTCGATGAAATCAAAAAGAGGTTGGTTACCGATGGCTTTCAGAAATCGCAGCACATGCACCAACGGTTCTACTATGGTGAATATGAACTGGATATTGTTCCGTATGGCGTTGCAAAGGAAGACGACAACATCTATTGGCCGCCTGAAGAAGAGATAGCCATGTCAGTAAAAGGTTTCGATGAAGTGTTGTCAAAAAGCATCGCTGTCAATATAGATGATGAATTTGACATCAAGATAGCCTCTCTTCATGGTTTGTTCCTATTGAAATTCAATGCCTGGTTGGATCGAAACATTGAAACGAGTAAGGATGCAGAAGACATGTCGTTCATTCTATCCAATTATTTCATGGCTAACCTTGACCGTAATATCCATCCGGAAGTCTATGACTGGGAAAGATTCGATGAATATATTGTAGGAGGATATTGGCTCGCCCAAGATTTACTCCTTCTTTTGAACAAAGAGCAGATAGCTTATTACAAGGGTCACATTGAGAAAGAACTGGAGAAAAAAGACGAGAGCAGATTATTCAATCAAATTATAGAACATAGTTATGGTCTGACTTATGAAACGGTGAAAGAGGCATGGCAAATCATCGCAGATGTTTTTCAAAAGGCAATAGAGAATGAAAACGATTGAGTTCAAAACCGTAAGTTACTCCGGGAAAGATAAAAGTAACGAGGATTATATCATCTGCCATAAATTGTCCGACAGGAGTCTTCTTGCCATTCTTGCGGATGGCATGGGTGGCTTGTCTTTTGGAACAGAGGCGGCAAAAATTGTATCTGAATCCATAATGACAATGATTCTTTCCAAGATTCGAGACTGTTCTCCAGAAGACGTTTTGCGCATGGCATTCGAAGCAGCCGATACTGCTATATCTAAAAAATGCAGGGAATGGAAATGTAAGATGGGAGCTGCTGTAATCGTGGCTTTGATAATTGATGATTTTTTGTATTACGCATGGCAAGGCAATGTAAGATTGTATAAGGTATGTAATGGAGTTCTGGTATTGTTGAGCACAGACCATATTGTAGCCGGTGAAGAAGGCCCGTTTTTGACACGATGTGTCAATGGCAAGGGATACCGGGAGGACATTGCAATCAAACAAGAAAAATTGGAGCAAGCCGATAGGATATACATTTGTTCTGATGGCTACTATCAGCATATAGACTTGAATGCTATTCAAGATACTGACAGAGTTTTTGAAGATGATGCTTCATTGATTGAGATAAAAATACCGGATTGAAGATTTTATTTGCGTGTTTTGTGGAATTTCTGCAAAATATCAATTTTAGATGTCCAAATAAGGATTTTAACTTTCGGGATCGACTAAATCAGTGAAACAAGAATTACGCGAGAATAGTACATAGATAACCCGTTGACGGAATTAAATTAGCGCATATTTAATTCTGCCAACGGGTATAGATAATCAATATATGATTACTTTTACACTATTCTCGCATAATTTCATACAAGTTTTGAGGTAAAAGGCTTACGTGTGTATGCTCCAGCCATGGAATGGCTCTAATATTACAGCATAAGACTGGTCAGGCTTTCCGTGGTACAACAGTCCTCCGACAATTCCCTTGTTTCCATCCGCGGCGACTTCCGCAAATCCGAATGAATACGGAGCAAAATCCCGATAAAGTTCGATTTCATATTTGCCGTTGGAGTTCTTCTCCCATTGCTTGAGACGTTCGATGCAATTCTGCAAAGTCGTGTCGCCAATACTTTTGGCATATTCTACCACCTTTTCGTAATGTTCCTGACATTTGATTTTCATATCCGATAATTTCAAGTTGTTTATAACAGTTCTTCGTATATCCCGAAACCGAGGCATCCGGCAACGGAGAAATCCTCACGGTCTTTGTCTGCCAGTGACTTCAAATCGTCCAGGCTGTCACAATAGAAGAATATCTCATCGTCCTTTTCCGTGTCGGAATCCATAGCCAAAGCAATCCTTGCCTCTTCCGTTTCCAGCGTGTCATGCCATCGGATGATGCAATCTGCATAATGCGGTTCATGTACCTGTCCGCTGTGGAATTTCAGATAGCGGTTACCTATTTCCTGTCTGACCTCCTCCGGCTTTTTCCAGGAACTGTCATCCACTATTTCAAAACTCAGTCCTTCAACCAGCAGGCACGTGCCATTGTCATAGACCATCATGGTGCGTTTGCCGATGTGCTTTTCACGTATTTCCGCCCAATCCGGCAAGTCCCAACGCTCGACAGTCCAGATTCCACGGTAGTCTTCCGGAATGGCGTTGTATTCGCTCAATGTTATCTTTCTCATATCCATTTGATTTAGATGTTACAAAAACGGACCGTGTAGGTCTTGCACGGTTTTCCGAAGGCAGGGTTATGATCAAACTCCTTGTATGATTTCCAGTCCACGCTCATCGTGTATCCGTTCGGGAAGTTTTCGGCAATGAAACCGCTTATCATTTTCAGTTCTTCTTCATTAAGGAACAGTTCTTCCTCGATGCCATACTCCAATGCGAAAATCGCCCAGTCAGGAATGTTGTCCCAAACAAGCCTCGTGTTATTGTTGTCCTTCATAATTGAATATTTGTTGGGGTGATACCATCAGTTTTCGGATGATTCCGTCAAGTTCCGTTTCCCACTTATCCATACCTTCAATAAGAGACGGACAGGTCAGCCGGTGCCAGTCGTGGTAATCGAAGAGTTTCATTCTTAGCGGATAGTAATCGAAAAGTTTCCGCCCTTCGGAGAATACTCTCAGGTGGTTTGTCCCGACTTCCATCAGACTCAGGCCATAACGGCCAATGATTTCGTGGAATCTCTTCATCGGGGTGAAGTTGCTTCTGCTCATACCTTCTATTTTTAAGTCGTTAAACATTTCACGGCTCGTGAGCCGATATTTTATTTCTTGCCTGCCTCACCGTCCCGTGCCGGATTGTGCAGGGCTTTCCGGAAAAATACCGCAAGCGGAGCGCGGAAGATTTTTGCGGAAACCCGTAAGGGCCCGGCCTTGCTCAATCCTGACAGGTACGGGACGAACTTTGCAGGCGGAAATAAAAAACGGTCTTTCAATTGCTATTCATTGTCCTTGTCATTTTCTTCCTGTGGTATCAGGTGTTTCAAGTCGGGGTCGTTCTTTATGCGGTTTATCTCATCCTCGATTATCTGCACTACATCTGCCTTGATTTGTGAATAGTTCCGGTCTATCTGCTGCTGCATGATGTCGTTGCCATTCTCATCCTTGAACTCGTTGATGACCGGAATCTTCTTGTAGGCTTTTGTTTCCGCCGCCACTTTTTCGCTATCGACAATAATCCGTGCATGGAAAATCTTCTGGTCTATTTCCTCTCCGAAATTGTCCGCCACACTGCCCACGAATGTGCCCTGCGAGAGATTGGCTATCTTGGACGCAGGTATCAGCGAGTCCAACTGTGTGTTGATCGAAGTGGATGTGTCCTGCCGGTTGATGGAAATGGACTGCCGTTGCTGGAGGATTTTACCGAACCTTTCCGAAAGGCTTTTGGCAGTCTCGCCTACCACCTGGCCGCTGAAAATGTTGCCCACCGTGTTTTGGATTACCTTCGCCTCTTTTTCTCCGTAGTCACGGGTCAGCTGGGAGAAGTCCTGGAAACCGAGGCAGACCGCCACCTTGTTGCTTCGAGCCGTGGCAATCAGATTGTCGATACCGCGAAAATATATCGTGGGTAATTCGTCTATGATGATGGAAGATTTCAGTTGTCCTTTCTTGTTTACCAATTTCACGATGCGGGAGTTGTACAGCCCCAATGCCGCCGAATAGATGTTCTGTCTGTCGGGATTGTTTCCCACGCAAAGGATTTTCGGGTGTTCCGGATTATTCAAATCCAATGTAAAATCATCGCCGGTCATAACCCAATAAAGCTGTGGGGAAATCATCCTCGAAAGCGGGATTTTGGCACTTGCTATCTGGCCCTGGAGCTGGTCTTGGGCTCCGCCCTGCCAGGCATCCATAAAGGGGGAAAGGTAGTTTTCGAGGGACGGATACGAGGTCAGAATCGTGAAAATATCAGCATACGGCTTGTTTAGAAATTCTATCGCGTGAGGAAAGGTACAATACTTCCCATCCTTGTAAATTCGCAAGTACCAGATAATGGCGGCAAGCAGAATGATCGGGGATTCCACGAAAAAATCACCTTGCTTCTGTATCCAAGTTTTGTTCAAATTCAAGAGAATGGTATAGGCTGATTCGTAGGCATCACTGATATCGGCCATGAATTTCGGGTTGATGGGATTGCATCTGTGGCTGCGTCTCGGATCATCAAAGTTTATCACATAGAATTCCGGTCTGACCTTGTATTTATCCAGGTTCTTCAGCAGCTCGTTATAGGCTATTATGGAAAGGTCGTCAAATTTGTAATCATACAGATATAAAGCGAAACCTTTGGAAATCTGCTGTCTAATATAGTTGTTTACCACCGCATAACTCTTTCCGGAACCGGGCGTTCCGAGTACGATGGAGGCACGGAAAGGATTGACGATGTTTATCCAGCCGTCCCATTCCCTGCCCTGATAGACAAATTTCGTGGGCAGATTGACGGAATACTCGTTTTCCATAAATCGCGTCTCCTGCATGAAACTCTCGTTGGCGGTGTTGAACACATCCTCCATCAGATTGTTCTTCAACATACGGCTAATCCATACACCGGACATCAGGAGAAGGATATATCCTGTGGTAAGCGTTACCGCATATATGGCGGCATTGACTGTCGGGCTGAACGGCAGGTCGAGCATCCACCAGTTCATGAAAAACAGCACCAGCCCCGAAAGGAAAGCGGCGTATATCCTGTTCCAGGTCATCTTTTCATTCTTCACCCCTTTTGTACCCAGACACGAGAGTGCAAGGAATATGACGGCAAAAACTTTCGTAATAAGCAGGTTGCTGAACAACCCTGCCGTCCGCTGGAAATTAAGCAGTATCTTATCGACTACACCTATATTGATGCCCATATCCACGAACGACCGGTAACAGAACCAATAGACGTGGATGACAATAAACACGATGGATATGGCACGCATGAACTCCATGACCTTGGCCAGTCCTCTCAAATCATCTTCCTGTTGCATGATAAATTGATTTTTAATGTTGATAAATTCGGTAATTAGGAAATTCCGCGGGAACGGCGTTTCTTCTTCTTTTTGCGTTGCAGCCTTCGGGCAAGTGCCTCTTCCTGCGGGTCTGGACCGTTCACTTCCAGGTTGAATATTCCGAAAGCCTGTTCGATGGCACTTTCCATATCGGAGGAGAATCCGCTTTGCAGACCGGTGTCCGGCATGGGAGCATCCAGATCCGGGATGTTGTCAGGATTATTAAAGAGCCGTTCAAAGGCGTTTGCCGAGAACTCCTTGCCGAGCCGTGAGCCGTTATAGACCTCCCTGTTCTTGTGGTCGATGAAAGTCGCACCGTAGATGCGTCCTTCATCATTCTCACGGAATACCGCGTCTATACCTTTCCCGGCAAGCAAACGGACAAATGTTTCCCGGTCGCCACGGCAACCGTGCATGGCAAGAGCCACTTCGTTCCGAATCTTCGGCTGCCATTTCCCCGCCTTGTACTCGCGGGCATTGTAACCGACGCGTTTTTCCAAGCCCTCGTAACTGTAGCGTTTCCCGATAAGGGAAGACTTGATGGGCGTACATAGCGGTTTGCCCGTGTCATCCGTCATGGTATAGACAATACCGTTATAGGGTACTCCATCAAATTCGCCTTTCACCTGCTTCGCTTCGATATTGAAGCAGGAAAGCAACGCGCTGTACTCCCCGAAAGACTGGAAACGGTAAGTGCCGAAAATGCTCTTGACAATATTGGAAACCTGTTTCTTTACATCACCGCTTTGGTAGTCCGCTTTTTTGAGGTATGGCTCCAGCAATTCCTTCCGCTTGTCTTCTATCTGCTTTAGTCCGAACTTCCGTTCCAGCTCCCGGCAGGCTTTCATCGAGCGGTTCCACTCGTAGGCATCATCAATCTTTTCCCCTTTCTCGTTCACGCAGGTGGATACGATATGGATATGGTGGCGGTCGATGTCCTCGTGTATATATACAATGTAGGGCTGGTCGCCATATCCCATCCTCTGCATATATTCCTTTGCCAAATCCGCAAATTGGGAGTCTGTCAGGCGGTCGTCCAATGAAGGGTTCAGTGATATGTGCAGTACGGGCTTTTCCGTATTCCGGTTGGCAAGCAGGTAGTTTTCGAATGCCCACATCGTCTGCCTCATGACCTGTTCCGGATTGCCGGTGACATCGGTAATCATACGATTCCCGTAAATGATCCGTGCGGTGGCATCATCCACTTTCTGCTGGTTATAGGCAATTGCCCCGTAAAGAGAAACTCCCCTGTTGATTTTCGCCACCATGTCATTCCTTCTCCCTTTTCCTTTTAATAAGGTAGGCCTCTTCAAACTCGCGGGTCAGCATGATAATCCGCTTGCTCAGTACCACTAAGTCTATGGTCGCTTTTTCCAGATTGCGGAGCAGGGCGTATGCCCGTTTCTCCCCGAAATTGCTTTTGACTGCCTTTACCGTCTGGTTGTAATTGTTGCCGATACCCTGGAATTGGTGATAGAAATTGGTCAGGCGGATATAGTAGTCCATCGTCGCCTTGTCGATTTTAACGACCTTGATTTCCTTGTCAAAAATCATCGTCTTGATAAACTTGGAGCGTTCTTTCAATCCGGATTTCTGGAATTGAATGTCAAAACGCCCGTTCTCTTCCGAGTTCAAGCGTACCACATAACGGTACACGGCAGGGTCGGTTTTTGGTTTCCGTCCCACACCTTTCTTTAATTTTTTCCTCTTGTTCTCTTCCATACGCATTGATGTTTTATGTTTCTGATCTTCCATCCCGGATTCACGACTTTGGAGTGAATCCCTCCCGAGCCGTCAGGCGAGCGGCAAGTTGTTTTGAGTGCCCGAATTTATTTCGGGTGCCTCAAAACACAACTTGCTATGTTCGCTTGAACATGAATTTTCCTTCCGTCAAATTGAGTTTGACCCTTCAGCCTCATTCTTCGGCTTCGGGAAAGCCCCGCAGCGGTATCCGTTTCGTTGTCGGTGCAAAGTTATGGCGGTTTATTGTACTGTAAAATAGTAAGTTATATGTAACGTAATGACAAACGGTGACACAGGTCGTCACCTCCCTTGAAACATGGTGCCGGTATGAAAAAATACCTTTTAATTTGCAGCGTGAACGGATGAAACCGAACTTCCGATAATGGAATAATGGTCATATTGTCTGATGCTTCCGTTAGCGGTCGGAATGGTGGAAACAATGTAGGATATGACAGTTATCGGAATGTCATGACCAACAGTCCGACCATTGACGGAAAGCCGGATATGATAACAGATGCGCTATCGGTTGAAATGACGGTCAATCTCAATAACGGATGCAGTAACCGGCGGTTGGTTGGAAAGAAGCGTTCACGGATTGACGGATGGATGGAACTGACAATTATTCAATAACCATTTAAAAAGAAAAATTATGAGCAAAGAACCTTTATTTGTTGCCGTAAGCAACCAGAAAGGAGGGGTTGGGAAATCAGCCCTTACGGTAGTCCTTGCCAGCTACTTCCATTTCGAGAAAAACTTGAACGTGGCAATCATTGATTGTGATTCACCCCAGCACAGCCTTGTGCGTATGAGGGAACGTGACAAGAAGGCCGCCGCAAACAGTGCCTATTACCAGCAACTGCTACTACAACAATGGGAGCGCGTGCAAAAGAAAGCGTATCCCATTGTCGGTTCCACTGCGGAAAAGGCAAGGGAAGCCGCGGACAAACTTGCAGCGAGCGGGGATTATGACCTGATTTTCGTGGATCTGCCCGGAACGGTGGAATCCACAGGGGTATTCCGCACCATCGTCAATATGGATTATGTCCTGACACCTACCACGCCGGATCTTATCATCATGCAGAGTACGCTCGCTTTTTCCACTACGGTACTCGATTATGTTCGGAATATGAAGGATGTGCCGCTCAAGGATATCCTATTCTTTTGGAACAGATTGAAAAAACGTTCCAACGTGGAAATTTTCAAGTCATACTCGGAAGTCATGAAGGAACTGCACCTGACCGTTCTTGACAGCACGCTTCCCGACCTGTGCCGTTACGAGAAAGAAATCACCCATTCCAAACGCGCCTTTTTCCGCTGTACCCTGCTGCCGCCTCCTGCCAGGCAGCTGGAAGGAAGCGGTATCGCGGAACTGGCGGAAGAACTTATCGTCAAACTTAAACTGGTACAGTCATGACAAAGAAAAAAGTTGAAGTGAACGAGGACGTCCTCAAGAATATCATTGTCGGGGACATACCCGTCTTCGGAAGAGAGAAGCCCAAAGAAGAAAGTACGGAACAGCCGGGAACGGAAGTGCCTCTCGCTACAGAACCTGCCGAAGCCCCTTCAGAGAAAACGGTTGCTGCAAAGCCCCGGAAAAAGAAAGAGGAAACGGGTAGCTATAGGGAAAGGTATCTGGTCAATATTCCGGCATCCAACCGTTCCCATGTCTATATAAACCGTGAGGTAGCCGAATGTATCAAGCGTTTCCTTCCGGTTATTGCCCCAAACATGAGCATATCCGGGTATATAAGCAATATCCTCGTGGAGCATATCCGACAGCATTGGGAGGAGATCAATGAATTGTACAACAACGAATATTACAAACCATTAAAACCGTTTTAGTCATGACACAGATTATTTTTCAAGTAGTATCCATAGGTTGCTGCATTTACACAGCCTACGGATTGGGATTGTTCATTTACAAGAAACTGCGTAAGAACAACAAGACAGCGAAAGCCGTTCAGGTCACCTCGTATGAAACTTCAGGCAACATGAAAACTGCAAGAGAACCGGCACGAAGTGCTTCGTCCGTCACTGAAGAGTATTCCGATATTTTTCCAAGCGAATATCCGGAAAAGGCACCGTATCAGGTTACATATCTGATAAATTATCCGCTCAGTAACCGAATACAGGTTTATATAAACAGGGACAGCTATGCCTATATCAAACGGTTTTTGTCTGTTGTCGCTCCGGATACATCCATGTCAGGTTTTATAAGCAGGATTATAGATGAGCATCTGAAAAAGCATGAGAAAGAAATGTCTGCATTATATACCGAGTGCATCACTAAACCTTTATAATTATGGAAGCGACACTTTATTTCCTTGTAAAGATCGCCTGCGCGATTTTTATATTGTGGCATTTGTGGTTATTCATTTTCGGTCAAAAAATGTACGAGGTATGGGACAGGCTTTATCATCATATGCGTATTGTCCGTATCAGGTTATGGAAATATCGTAAAAAGCGTATGGCCGAAAAAATACGGAGTGCCAGCCGTAAGACGAGGCACGGCAAAAAACAGTCCCGGAAACCGTTGTCGGATACAGTTGGACCAGGAACTAAAATGGAATCATCCTCTCCTGCCAAAGACGATGATGTAATCGGCAAAACAAAGATTGTTTATTTGGAAGATCCGGAAGTGGCGAGAAAAACTCCCACACGTTCCGAACCCATGAAAAAAGAACCCATAGAAGAAGATGAGGAAATCAATCCGGATGACGTGGCTCAGGAGGACAAGGGGCTGACCGAAAAGGAAAGGGAAGAATTGATGGCACCGGTGGACGCCGAACCTGACCCGGATTTTGACACGGCCATGACCTTTGAAGATATAAACAATGTGGCTGAGGTGCTGATGTCAGAAAATCCTGATGAACAAAAAGCCATCCGTGCTGCCAGTACCATACATTATAAAATGCAGGACACGGTTATACTCTCTTTTCTTACAGACAAATTGAGCAACCAGGAAAAAGTAAATCAATTGCTCAGTGAATGTTTGGATGATACAGGCAAACCGTTGGCAAAACGAAAGTCCACATCCAAGAAAAAGGAGGCTTTCGATATAGGTAAATTCGTTTAATTGTTTCTTTTTGTAGTCATATTTTCAGGGGCATGTCGATGTGATATCGGCGTGCCTTTTTTGATTGTATATCGCTTTGTGAAATCAGTCTTCCGAACCGTAAATATACCCTTCAAAATCCCCTCCCGGTGTAACGTGATGACATACGGTGTAATAGGTTGTAAGGTTTGTAAATCAATGAATTAAACACTATATATTCGCTGTCGAAATGATTTTTTGTCTCACTAATTAAATGTTTCGACACATGAAAAAAAGATTCTTTTTGGCAGCCATGACGCTGCTGGTTTCAATGGGGGCTTTCGCCCAGGGTAACGGTATCGGTGGCATTACCGAAGCAACCAATATGGTCACTTCGTATTTTGACCCCGGCACCAAGTTGATTTACGCAATCGGTGCCGTGGTCGGCCTTATCGGTGGCGTGAAGGTCTATTCAAAGTTTTCGTCCGGAGACCCGGATACCTCCAAGACCGCCGCGAGCTGGTTCGGGGCGTGTATCTTCCTGATCGTGGCGGCAACCATTTTACGCTCATTCTTCCTGTAATATGGCGAAGTATCCGATTAACAAGGGAATCGGCCGCAGCCCGGAGTTCAAGGGACTCAAGAGCCAGTATCTGTTCATCTTCGCCGGAGGGCTGCTCGCCCTGTTCGTGGTGTTCGTCATCATGTACATGGCAGACATTGACCAGTGGATATGCATCGGTTTCGGGGTCATTTCCGCATCGGTGCTGGTCTGGGCGACCTTCCGCATGAACACGAAGTACGGCGAATGGGGTCTGATGAAGCTCCAGGCGTTGCGCAGACATCCCCGCTACATCATCAACCGGAGAAAGTTCCTTCGGTTGTTCTTTTCAACCATCAAAAACAGAAAAGCATGAGAAACGTAATGAAAACAGCCACGCTGGAAAGCAAGTTCCCGCTGCTGGCCGTGGAGAATGGTTGCATCATCAGCAAGGACGCGGACATCACCGTGGCGTACAGGGTGGAACTGCCCGAACTTTTCACGCTGACCCGTGCCGAGTACGAGGCGATGCACTCCACCTGGGCAAAAGCGGTCAAGGTACTGCCTAACTACAGCATCGTGCACAAGCAGGATTTCTTCATTGAGGAAAGTTACCGTCCTGACATCTGCAAGGACGGCATGAGCTTCCTCAGCCGCAGTTTCGAGCGGCACTTCAACGAGCGTCCGTACTTGCAGCACACCTGCTACCTGCTCCTGACCAAGACCACGAAGGAGCGCAGCCGCACGACGAGCAGCTTCAACGCCCTGACACGAGGGTTCATCATCCCCAAGGAAATGCGGGACAGGGAGACCGTCACCCGTTTCATGGAGTGCTGCGGCCAGTTCGAGCGTATCGTGAACGACAGCGGCCTGCTCCGCATCACGCGCCTGACGGACGGGGAGATAACCGGAACAGAGAGTTCGGCGGGCATCATCGAGAAATACTTCTCGCTCTCGCAGGAGGACACCGCCTGCTTGCAGGACCTCTCGCTCGGGACCGGGGAAATGAAGGTGGGCGACAACTACCTCTGCCTGCACACACTTTCCGACCCGGAAGACCTGCCGTCAGGCGTGGCCACGGACTGCCGTTATGAACGGCTCTCCACCGACCGGAGCGACTGCCGCCTGTCATTTGCCGCACCGATAGGCATCCTGCTCACCTGCAACCACGTGGTGAACCAGTACCTCTTCATCGACGATTCGGCGGAGAACCTGCGGAAGTTCGAGCAGACCGCGAGGAATATGCACTCGCTTTCCCGTTACAGCCGTTCCAACCAGATTAACCGCGAATGGATCGAAGAATACCTGAACGAGGCACACAGCAAGGGGCTGACCTCCATCCGTGCGCACTGCAATGTCATGGCGTGGAGCAATGACCGGGAAAAACTCAAGCGCATCAAGAACGATGTGGGCAGCCAGCTGGCATTGATGGAAGCGAAGCCGCGCCACAACACGGTGGACGTGCCGACCCTGTTCTGGGCGGCAATACCCGGCAATGCCGGTGATTTTCCGTCCGAGGAGAGTTTCTACACCTTTATCGAACAGGCCCTGTGCCTGTTCGTGGGGGAAACCTCCTACAAGGACTCGCTTTCCCCGTTCGGCATCCGCATGGTGGACCGTCTGACCGGAAAACCCGTCCATCTGGATATTTCAGACCTGCCGATGAAGAACGGCACGATTACGAACCGCAACAAGTTCATACTCGGACCTTCAGGCAGCGGAAAATCCTTCTTCACCAACCACATGGTGCGCCAGTATTACGAACAGGGTACACATGTGCTGTTGGTGGATACGGGAAACTCCTATCAAGGGCTGTGTAACCTTATCCATGCGCGGACACACGGAGAGGACGGTATCTATTTTACCTACAAGGAGGAAGATCCGATAGCCTTCAATCCTTTTTATGTGGAGGACGGTGTTTTCGACATCGAGAAGAAAGAGTCCATCAAGACCCTTATCCTTACCCTGTGGAAACGTGACGATGAACCGCCGACACGTGCCGAGGAGGTAGCACTCTCCAATGCCGTCAATCTCTTTTTAGAGAAGATTCGGCAGGAAAAGCAGTCCAATCCCACTTTCAACACCTTCTACGAGTTCATCCGGGACGAGTACCAGGACATCCTGAAACAGAAGCGCACCCGTGAGAAAGATTTCGACGTGTTCAATTTCCTGAACGTGCTGGAACCCTATTACCGTGGTGGCGAATATGACTACCTGCTCAACTCTGATAAGGAGCTTGATTTACTGCATAAACGCTTCATTGTCTTCGAGTTGGATAATATCAAGGACAACAAGGTGCTGTTCCCGATTGTGACCATCATCATTATGGAAACCTTCATCAACAAGATGAGGAAACTGAAGGGTGTCCGCAAGATGATATTATTGGAAGAAGCCTGGAAAGCCATCAGCAAGGAGGGCATGGCGGAATATCTGAAATACCTCTTCAAGACCGTCCGCAAGTTCTTCGGCGAGGCGGTGGTCGTCACTCAGGAAGTGGAGGACATCATTTCCTCTTCCATAGTCAAAGGCACCATCATCAACAACAGCGACTGCAAGATTCTCCTTGACCAAAGGAAATACGTCAACAAGTTCGATGAGATACAGGCACTGCTTGGTCTGACAGACAAGGAACGGGCGCAGATACTCTCCATCAACATGGCGAACAACCCTTCCCGGAAATACAAGGAAGTCTGGATCGGCCTGGGCGGAACGCAGTCGGCGGTCTATGCCACAGAGGTGTCGCTTGAGGAATACTATTGCTACACGACCGAGGAAACGGAAAAACTGGAACTCTTCCGTCTTTCCGAGAAACTGGGCGGCAATATCGAACTTGCCATAAAACAACTTGCCGAGAGCAAGCGGGAAAAGTGAAATCATTTACCAACCATTAAACATTAGAAATCATGTACAGTAATTTGGAATCTGACGAAAGGAAACGCGACGAGGTCGTGTCATGCCTCTACTGGTCCCTGATGCAGAACTGGAACATTCCGCGGTCGATACAGGACTATTACGGGTTTACGGAGGACTACAGGCTGTTCCATCGGCTTGAGGAGATGAGTCCCGATGAATACCGGCAGAAAAGGCTGACGGGAGAAGTGCCGGACAGTCTGGAAGTGGATGCCCGGCTGACCCACCGGGCGGAAGAACTTTTCGAGAGGCTTTGCCCCCGTCCTCCGGCCGATTACCTTGACAAACTAAATGGGGAACTGGAAAGATTGGGATGGATTGCCGCTTCACCGGATACCGTCCACGACATTATCCATATCAGTCCCTCTTTTCTTGTCAAGTACGGCATAGACAAAAACGCCTCCGCTGCGGAACGCTCGTGTCAGGCAGAAAAGGCATACCGGGAACTGGATGCCCGTTTTGTCAGGATGACCGGCCGCAGACCGTATGCCGATGAGTTCTTTTCATCGCTTAAACGAGAAACGGAAAAGGCTGCAAAGGAGAACCGTCCAAAGCAGGTTCATCGGACAATCCTGCGTAACCCGCCGTCCAAGGGACGGAAAATGTCATTCTGAAATCCAACATTCTATTCACAATTAAAAACAGAAACATCATGAAAAAGAAAATCACCTGACTTCGTCATCGTGTCACCCAAAAATCTTCATCAAAGAGTTTGGCGATTTTCTGATGTCTTGCCATCAGCATTGTTTGGGTGTAAACCTCCTTGTTCAGAGGTAGTTTAATTTGTATGGTTGTGATGGTCTTTGCTAATGCAAGCACCTTGTCTACACTCATCTTAATCTCTGAGACTTTCAGCATACGTTCCAATTCTTTGTACACTTTCA
>ENA-OROH01000309-OROH01000309.1-human-gut-metagenome-genome-assembly--contig:-NODE-309-length-58918-cov-8.213326_pt1 | contig 58918 bp, 63 predicted proteins | sample MGYA00242125_ERZ509042 | MGnify/ENA primary metagenome ERZ509042 (study PRJEB26280, sample SAMEA2338738) | human gut metagenome | biome: human gut; feature: human-associated habitat; material: faeces... | reverse complement strand
AAAAGTAGCATCTTTGCAGCATGAATTGGATAGAACAAGTAACCATACTCGATTTGCTGGTGAAAGGACTTATAGTTGGCGTAGTGGTTTCTGCGCCCTTAGGTCCTGTTGGGGTACTTTGTATTCAGCGCACACTGAACAAAGGACGATGGTATGGATTTGTTACCGGGTTGGGAGCGGCTTTGAGCGATATAGGCTATGCTCTGATAACAGGATATGGAATGAGTTTCATGGATGAATTTCTGGCAAAGAACCAGGTGCTTTTACAGATTGTTGGTAGCGTCATGTTATTAATGTTCGGTATTTACACTTTCCGTAGCAATCCTGTCCATTCTATCCGACCTGTATCTTCTACACCAGGCAGTTATCTACATAATTTTGTCACTGCTTTCTTTGTGACATTCTCTAATCCTTTGATTATTTTCCTATTTATCGGTTTGTTCGCCCGTTTTTCTTTTGTGATGCCGGGTAGTCCGTTGGGGCTTCAGTTGGTCGGTTATCTGGCCATTGTACTGGGAGCACTTTTATGGTGGTTCGGTATTACGTATTTTGTCAATAAAGTACGTACTCGTTTCAATTTACGTGGCATTTGGATTTTGAACCGTGTTATCGGTGTTATAGTGATGTTGATGTCTGTAGTCGGCTTCATTTATACTATATTAGGAAAAACGATGTACTGACAGGAAAACATATCTTGTGTGAAGCACGTTGAACCTTATAATTTTCAATTTGTAACTTAAAAAATAAAGAAATGTTTATTTCCAAACAGTTAAAAGAGAATAATATAGCCGAATACCTTATATATATGTGGCAAGTGGAAGATATGATACGTGCCAACGGCTGTGATATGGAGAAGATAAAGAAAAACATTGTTGACTCTTACCCTCTGACGGAAGAACAGAAAGTAGAATTGACACAATGGTATATAGACCTGATTGAAATGATGCGTCGTGAAAATGTAGTGGAGAAAGGTCATCTGCAGATTAACAAGAATATTATCACTTGGTTGACCGACTTGCATCTGCAGTTGCTTCGTTCTTCCAAGTTTCCTTATTATAGTGCAGCGTATTATAAAGCTCTGCCTTATATAGTAGAACTTCGTGCCAAAGGTGCTAATAAAGAAGAACCTGAACTGGAAACCTGCTTTGAGGCACTTTATGGGATATTGTTATTGAAGTTGCAAAAGAAAGAAATCAGCGAAGAAACAAAGAAGGCACAGCAGGCTATTTCCGGTTTGCTTGCTATGTTGTCCAATTATTATATAGAGGACAAAAAAGGAGAATTGGAATTCTAGCGAGTCATTTCTTCTTGAGGATAAGGTTGCTCCTAAAGGTATATTGCACTGTTTTTTGCTCTGTTATTCCGAGTGCAATGAAGGAACTATAGACATAAAGTGGATATTTCAGATTTTTCACGGTATTCATAGATGACAAAATACTAGGGCTTTTGGGGAGCAGCCTTTTGTAATGAAGAGAAAATAAATAAAATGAAAATGAAAAATATATTGGTGACCGGTGCTAATGGCCAATTAGGAAACGAAATGCGTGTGCTTTCGCTTGAGAATAAGGAATATAACTATTTTTTTACGGATGTAGCCGAGTTGGATATCTGTGATGAAAAAGCTGTAATGGCTTTCGTCAAGGAAAATGAAATCGATGTCATTGTGAATTGTGCTGCTTATACAGCTGTGGATAAAGCGGAAGACAATCAGGAATTATGTGCCAAACTAAATAGTGAGGCAGTCGGTTATCTGGCAAAGGCTGCAGAGGAGAATCAGGCGGAATTTATTCAGATTTCTACAGATTACGTATTTGACGGAACCAATTATGTACCATATAGAGAAACCGAACCGACTTGTCCTAATTCTGTATATGGTGTTACTAAATTGGCCGGTGAAAAAAAGGCTTTGGAATATTGCAGTAAGGCAATGATTATCCGTACGGCATGGCTGTATTCTGTATTTGGCAATAATTTTGTGAAAACCATGATTCGTTTAGGGAAGGAAAGGGAATCATTGGGAGTTATTTTCGACCAGATAGGTACGCCGACTTATGCCCGCGATTTGGCGTCTGCTGTTTTTGCAGCTATCCGTAAAGGTATTATTCCCGGTATCTATCATTTCAGTAATGAAGGAGTCTGCTCCTGGTATGATTTTACCAAGTCCATTCACCGTATAGCCGGTATTGGCAATTGCAAGGTAAGTCCTTTGCATACAGATGAATATCCTGCAAAAGCTCCTCGGCCTCACTATTCTGTATTGGATAAGACAAAGATAAAACATACGTATGGCATCGAGATTCCTCATTGGGAAGAGAGTCTGGAACAGTGTATCAAGGAATTAAATGTATAATGATATATGAACAACGAAATAGAAAGAAGACGAACGTTTGCGATTATCGCACACCCGGACGCCGGTAAAACATCATTGACAGAGAAGTTGTTGCTTTTCGGTGGACAGATTCAAGTGGCAGGAGCCGTGAAGAGCAATAAAATAAAGAAAACTGCAACATCCGACTGGATGGATATTGAAAAGCAGCGTGGTATCTCTGTTACCACTTCTGTGATGGAGTTTGATTATCATGATTATAAAATCAATATTCTCGATACTCCGGGACACCAGGACTTTGCCGAAGATACTTATCGTACTCTGACGGCTGTGGATAGTGTAATTATTGTGGTGGATGGTGCAAAAGGTGTGGAAACACAGACACGTAAACTGATGGAAGTCTGCCGTATGCGTAACACTCCTGTTATTATATTTGTCAATAAGATGGACCGTGAAGCCAAAGATCCGTTCGATTTGTTGGATGAGCTGGAAGAAGAACTTGCCATTAGTGTCCGTCCTTTGACATGGCCTATTGAAAGTGGTCCCCGCTTCAAAGGCGTATATAATATTTATGAACAAAAACTTAACCTCTTTCAACCTTCCAAGCAAGTAGTGACTGAAAAGGTGGAAGTAGATATTCATACCGAAGAGCTTGACAATCGGATTGGAGCACCTTTGGCAGAAAAACTGCGTAATGAGCTTGAACTTATTGATGGTGTTTATCCCGAATTTGATGTAGAGAGTTATTTGAAAGGAGAGCTGGCTCCGGTATTCTTCGGTTCGGCATTGAATAACTTCGGTGTGCAGGAGCTGCTCGATTGTTTTGTGGAGATTGCTCCAAGTCCGCGTCCTACCAAGACAGAAGAACGTGAGGTGGAACCGGATGAATCTAAGTTCACCGGATTTGTATTCAAAATCACTGCCAATATTGACCCAAATCATCGCTCTTGTATCGCTTTCTGTAAAGTGTGCTCGGGAAAGTTTTCTCGCAATACACCTTATTATCATGTACGGCATGATAAGACGATGCGTTTTTCTTCGCCTACGCAGTTCATGGCACAGCGTAAGACTACTGTTGATGAGGCATGGGCAGGCGATATCATCGGTTTGCCGGACAATGGTACCTTTAAAATTGGTGATACATTGACCGAAGGCGAGAAATTACATTTCCGGGGTATTCCCAGTTTTTCTCCTGAAATGTTTAAATATATCGAGAATGCCGACCCGATGAAGCAGAAACAGTTGGCAAAAGGTATCGACCAATTGATGGATGAGGGTGTAGCTCAGTTGTTTGTCAATCAGTTTAATGGACGTAAGATTATCGGTACAGTAGGACAGTTGCAGTTTGAGGTTATCCAATATCGTTTGGAAAATGAATACAATGCAAAATGCCGTTGGGAGCCCATCAGCCTTTATAAGGCGTGTTGGATAGAAAGTGATGATGTCGAAGAATTGGAGGCTTTCAAAAAACGTAAGTATCAGTATATGGCAAAAGACCGTGATGGACGGGATGTCTTCCTTGCCGACAGTAATTATGTTCTCCAGATGGCTCAAATGGATTTTAAGCATATTAAGTTTCATTTTACTAGTGAGTTTTAAAAAGAACCAATGAAAAGAAAGAAAAGATGCTGTTTTTCAGTGGATTTTCTTTCTTTGTTAAATCATCTTTCCTTTCTTTGGTTTCTGTTGTTTTCTTATTTATTGGATTATTTTTGTTACTTGTTTGTTACTCGTTAGAAGAAATGTTATTATCTTTGGAGCAGGTAACAAATCGAAGATGAAGTAATAATGAAAAAGAAAATAGCAACAGACGTCAAAGAACCCATTAAGCTAAGAACGAAACAGCTAGCGAATGGTAGTAAATCTATTTATTTGGATATTTATAGAAATGGTGTGCGAGAATATGAGTTTTTAAAGCTTTACCTTATTCCTGAGAGAAATAGGTTGGATAAGCAGAGGAATGAGGAAACATTAAGAACTGCTTATGCCATAAAATCTCAAAGAATCGTATCATTGCAAAATGCGGAATACGGTTTTTCTGTTGCTCATAAGTCAAAGATAAATTTTATTGCTTATATGAGGGCGCAGGTAAATAGCTATAAAGAACGTAATAGCATTGCTTATAGTAAAAGTGTAAAAGTTACTATAGAGCATTTAAAATTGTATAGAGGCGAAAATATAACTTTAAATCAGGTTAATAAGTCTTTTTTATTGGGTTTTATAGATTATCTTGACAAGGTTGAGAGTAAGCATCATAAGCCATTATCAGAAGCATCTAAAGCTTTATATTATAATGTAGTTTCTATAGCATTAAATAAAGCAGTTAAAGATGATTTAATTCCTTTGAATCCGGCTACAAAAATACTATACTCTGACAGACCCCGGAAAGGGAATACTACAAAAGAGTATTTAACTTTGGATGAGGTAAAAGAACTTATTAAAACTCCGTGCAAATATGATATGCTAAAACGTGCTTTTTTGTTTGCTTGCTTTTGCGGTTTACGTTATAGTGATATCCGGCGGCTTACATGGAATAAAATGCATAAAGTAGATGGTAATAAGTTTCAAGTGGAAATAAAGCAGCAAAAAACAGGAGAAACATTGTATTTACCTTTGTCTGAAAATGCATTGAGCTGGTTACCGGAGCAGAAAGAAACAAATGATAATATCTTTTTATTGCCTAATAGCACTACTACAATAGAAAAACATTTGGGTATATGGTCTAAAACTGCGGGGATAAACAAGCATATAACATTTCACGTTGCCCGCCATACAAACGCGACATTGATGCTTTATTTTGGTGGTGACATTTACACTGTTTCCAAATTGTTGGGGCATACAAGCGTAAAAACGACTCAAGTTTATGCCAAGATAGTGGATGAGAATAAGCGTAAAACCGTGAATCTAATACCTAATATTGTTAAAGACTAAAAGTTGTTGATATGGATAAAATTGAAGCATTGGCAGTAATTAATAAGCTTTCTTTGTTAGAGAATATTTTCAAAGGCTATATGATTTCATTAAAATTGGCAGATTTGCACGATTCAGAAGTGGCGTTAAAAAAAAATAGTGAGGATTACAAGAAAGCCGGTGTGGATTGTGAAGAAGAGCTATCCCTAATAAAAAAAACTCTAAAAGATTTACAGGATGATCCAAAACGATTGGAAGGAATCACGAGGTCGGATTTACTTAGTTTAAATTCTATATCGTCTAATATTGGTTTGGTATGTGCTTTTTTGGAATGCAATCAAAAAGATAATGAGTTTCTAATAGATAAGATATGTAAAATAGATGAACTCATTTTTTTGCGTGTAATATATAATTTAGTGGAAGCGTGGAAGCCTTATTGGATGGCAAAATTAGAAGATGAGGGCTTTGATTATAGGGAATCTATAATAAGCGTAGATTTATTGTGTACAACAATATGTCAGTTTAAAGAAATAATAGGAAGGGATAACAAAGATAGTGATACGCTATTTGCCATAAACCATTTAAGAGGTAATTTGGAGGCTTCTCTTCGTGAAATGGATGAAGCGGAAGAAATAGGAGAAGAATCACAGAGCGAAATAGATTTCTTTGATCCTTGTTTAAGGTTACAGGATGCTCCTGATGATGGAAGTGTGGTTTTTTATGATGATGAAGATATATACAGGGAAATAACTAGATTCAAATTTTATTTGTTGGAAAGAGAGAAGGAGGACAGGTCTATTTTACTTGAATCGGTTACCAACAAACTTTTATATGCTTATTTTCTCAGTAGAAATAAAGTAGATAAAAAGAACCCTAAAGATAGAAATCGCCTTTTGATGGTTATATATGAAATGATAATAACTAGTATTATAACAAATATAAGTTGGGATTTAAAAATAAAATATAGTGAGGAATTAAAAAAAGAATGGAAAGCTAGGACAGATAAAGGAATTACTGTGATAGATTTACTAACGATGGAAATGCCTCATCCTTTTTCTGCGAATAAAAAACAGACAATGCCGAAAGAGTTAGATACAAAAGAAGCTAGAGATTTATTTGAAAAAACTGCCAAATTTGGATATTGTACAAAGGATGGTAGTTTGTATAGATGGATAGGTACACTTGCATTGTTAGGTTATTTCGTAGATAAGGCTAGTGAATACCTTAAAATACGGAGCAGCAATAATAGAATTCCATGGAAAATTTTTAAAGAAGCCTTTCAATGTGAAGAAACTGATATAGCAACGGCAAAATCAGCGGTAAATGATTACAAAAACAAAACTTTCAATTACCCTATTGGATATGACGATATAGAAATGATATGTAAAAAAATAGATAGAAACGTATAATATATATATCTTTATATCAACGTTTTATATCTTGTTGTAACACCCTATATTACCCCTATGTTAACCCCTACATAGGGGCTTTTTTTATCTTTTATTTCTGATATTCGCAGCATGTTAAACAGATTTGGAAAGCGGTGCACAGTTTTCAAGTCATAAATAAAAAGAAAATGAACGAAGAAATTTTAGATAGGTTGGATAAAATAGAGAGATATACTCTGTTGGCTGCAAAAAATGTGCTTTGTCTTGATGATGTTTCATTGCTTACCGGATTAAGCAAGAGCCATTTATATAAGTTGACTTGTAACCATCAGATACCACATTACAAGCCTAACGGGAAGCAAATGTATTTTGACCGTATGGAAATAGAGGAGTGGATGAAGCAAAATAGGGTTGCTACAAATATGGAAATAGACCAAAAAGCAGCCGATTATATAGCAACAACTCAATATAATCGCCATGGATATAGATAAGCTGTCCGAGAAAGAGCGTGAAGAGCTTCTTTCTCGTTTGAGTGCGGAGAAGAAGCGTAAGGAAGCCGCCAAACGTAAGAACTACCAGAAGATGCGCAATAAGTTCATAACCTCAACAGAAAAGCGTGTACGTAAATACGTGAGGGATGGAATGGAGTTGAAAAGGTGGCTACAGGATGAGGCTAATACCTTTTACAATGCAATGAAAGGTTACGGTGAGTTGAAACGTGACGAACAGTTAGGTTTTACTGTTGGGAATGATAATTTTCGCATACAGGTAAAAGGAAACCGTGTTAAGCGTTTTGATGAGCGTGCAGATATCGCGGAGAAACGCCTTATTGACTACCTAAACAGGTGGATACAGTCAAAGGGCGAGGGAGAGAGAAACCCGGTGTACAAACTGGCGATGTCTCTTTTGCAGCGCAATGAAGCCGGGGACCTTGATTATAAGTCTATATCCCGTTTGTACGAGTTGGAGCAGGACTTTAACGATACCGAATACACGTCTATAATGCAGTTGTTTCGTGAAAGTAATATCGTTGAAGGAACGGTAGTGCGCTTCTATTTTGAAGAAAAAGACGAAATGAACAGGTGGAAACGTATCGAACCCTCATTCAACCAGATGTAAAACATATCAGTCTGCCCCGGTTGGTTAATTCCATCCGGGTATGACTGTCTAATACTTTGTTTTTATGTTTGACAGAATGGATTTAAAGGTTCGGCTCGATACAGACAATGATATCCGGCGCATAGTTGACCGTTTCCGGCTGCAACACTGTACAAGGGGCGCAAAAACCTTCTATGAAAGTTCGGAGTACGGGCGCTTTGAGGGGATACATTTAAAGATAGAGCACAATATATTGAAAATGGTATGCAGTATCCACAAGTTTTTTTTCAAAAGTGCCATGGGTATTCTTGATAATTCCGGGAGTTTTACCATATCGCAAGCTAGGGCGGCATTACGTACGCTGTTTAATGATGTTGACATTGATGTATCCCATGTTACGGTTACTTACTTTGAAATAGGGCTTAACATGCGGCTATCAAGAGAGGCAAATGAATATATCCGGCTTGTATCGTCTGTTGGTGAGAATAGGAAATTGTTTAATGATGCCAATTTTGAAGAGAACCGGCAGAAAACCACGGAAAAAAGCAGGTACAGAAGCAAGGTTTTAAAAATGTATGATAAGAGTTTTGAGTACCGCAGCAAGGGGAAAGCCGTTGAGTCTAACATTTTAAGGCTGGAAACATCATACAGGCGGCAGAATATACCGTTATCCGAGTTCTTCAACGATGCCTTTGTTTTTCGTCTTGTATCGCAGTTTTACCGCGATTGGCACAGTTTGTCCTTTCCTCATCAGATAATAGCGGAGAAAGGCACAAAAGGCAGTCAGATAGAAAAGGCGCGGCGTATTATGGAGGTCGGGCGTGATGCTTACCTGACCGAAAGCCGTAAGGATATGGAAGCCGGTATAATCACCTCCAAACAGTACCGTTGTATCCGTGAGTTTGTGCAGCGTTGGGATGATTATAGAAAAACTCTCCGTTTCTCGTTGCATGGCTATGGAATTGAGTTTAAAGATGAGTTTTGCAGGGTTTTACGTGCTGTATCCGGGTAGTTGCATGTTAAGACAGTGTTAAGTTAAATCCGGATAAATCATTTAAGTAGTTGATTTTCAGTAAACTAAATAAATGCCCAAATGGGCACGTTTTTAGTAAAAGATAAATTATTAATATTCAAATAGTTAGTAATATGAAATGCTTGATTTTAACAACCGTTAAGCAAATAAACCGCTATATATGTGCTATAAATTCCTTAGTAACTTGTCTTATACTGCCGAAAGGCAGCCGTAAGGCTATAGGAAGCAGTAAAAACCCTATGTTTTACAAGTGTTTGGCTGTGTGCCGTTAGAGGCTGGCTAAAAAAACAAGGTTAAATAGGCGGAATTCCGCCGGTTAAGGGAATAGTAAACGAGTGACGGATTTAGAAATTTGCAGCAATGGATAAAACAGAGATGAAAGGCAGAATCATTAGCCGGGCTTCAAATTACGAACTGATAGAGTTTAAATACAACAAGAAACCGATAATCTTCCGTGTATGGTCCACCGGTTTGATGGAAGTAAAAGCAGATAAGAACTTTGCCACGGCAAACGGCTTTAACAGCATGCGTGAATTAATAGATAGCACGGTAGGGGTGGCAGAGCTTGAACGAATGACCGGCAAACGTACTGTTGATTGGATAACAGTAAGGGACGATGGCGAGTTTGTAATTACCTCACCGGCAAAATTAAAATTAAACTGAATGATAATGCAAATAAAAATATTATGGACGGAATAATAAGAAACAGTTTAAGCGAGTTGTTGCCCATGACAAAGGGGGAGAATGGCATAAATACGGTTAACGCACGTGATTTATATGCTTTCTTAGGAAGCAAACAGCATTTTGCGGATTGGATAAAGAATCGCATAGAACAATACGGGTTTCTTGAAAATCAGGATTTTCAAATGTTTTGTTATGACTGGCATGGTAACTTATTGAATATCAGATATCATAATTTTATGAAGTCTGAAAATCAACAAGTTAGCAAAATAGAATATTCCTTGTCTGTAGGCATGGCTAAAGAGCTTTCCATGATTGAGAACAACGAACAGGGCAAAAGGGCACGGCGTTATTTCATCGAATGTGAAAATATGCTCCGTTCCATGATGGAGCAGCGTTTAAAAGAGCAGCAACAGCAGGTAGATGAAGCAAAACGCCAAATGGAATCACAACAACCGAAAGTGGTTTTTGCTGAAAGCGTTGCCAACAGTGGCGATACTATCTCTATGGATGAGTTGGCGAAGCTGATAACGCAGAATGGCTATATAATCAACCGTAACGAGTTGTTTGCGTGGATGGTTGGGAACGGTTATCTTTTGCGTAAGGTGCGGCGTGTAGGGCGTAAGAGAGTAAACGATTATACACCTTCACAGGAGGCTGCACGGTTGCATCTTTTCCGGCTTAATGCGGAGCATGTTCCCAATATCGGTTTAACGCGCTATACTTGTCGGGTGACAGGAAACGGACAAATCTTTTTTGTGAGCAGGTTTAACGGCATGATAAACCGATAAACCGTATTTATTTTGCTTCTGCTGCATTTTCTTTGTGTTGGTGGTGTTGATTATCATTTGAAGTGTAGAAAGCTGTAATAGGGCAAAAATAGGTTTGATTCAGACGTTCAAAGAATAAAGATTGCCTAAAGCCTTCCTTGAATTGGTAATGGTTGTTGAGGCTACCCGCCAAAGGCCGGATGGTTATGTATAGTATAATTAAGGGAGGTTTCTTGTTGCATTCGTGGCGGTCCTCTATAGAGCGGTCCTCTATAGAGGAACTACATAGGGGTGTACTTTCATGAAACAGCCTATGAATTATGCGCATTTATTATGATTGGATTGCCATAAGAATTAATGTCGAATCTATAATATACTTATCTATAATATATTTAAAATAAGAAGGTTAATAACTGTATGTCACCGGGGGGGAGTTTTTTTAAAAGCCCTGACTTTTCTCAAATCCTCTACTCCTGGGGAGAGAGATTTTTTGTAATAGGCAAAATTTCCGTGGGGGGTAGTAAAAATTGCCTGGATTCCAATTTGAGCAGTGACATGAATAATGGTATAACGGTTGGTTGCATCCTGTTTTTATACCCGCGTTGAGGCTTTCTTTAGTTTGATGATGGTTGCTCTTGTGTGGAAATGTTTATATGGGGAAAAGATAGGTAAATTTAATTTTGAAATGGTTTAGGGCAAAATTTCCCTAAAATTGATAATCAAATAAATACGCATATTTTTGCATGTTTAGCCTCATCCGATAGAAATAATATAATGTTGGTATATTTTTAAGATGGAAAAATTATAATCCCCGTATTTTTTCTGGACACTCTTTGAAAAAATGGTCTGTTTTTAAGGCTCATTCTTAAGTTGCGTCGCCAAACGTATAATGGTATCCGGATTGCTCAATACCTCTTCTATCTTGTCGGGTGTAAGATAACCGCCATGTTTGCGGATAGAGGGCAGGACTTCATCACATACCCAATCCTGGAACTGTTCAGCATTAGGAAGATTACTTCTCATTATTAACCTATATACATCCTTTTCCGGAATATATACCATATTAGTTCCACCCATTCCGTTTTTATGTGGGCAAAACACCTTTTTGCCTGATTTGCAATGCCTTTGTATCGCATCAGCTGTATCAGAATACCCCAATGCAGTTGCTACGTCCTTTGCACAAAACAAAGGCTATTTAATGCGACAGATCTTTTGAAACAATGGGATAATCGAAGTGGTATGCAGAAAGATATTAGTCATTATTTCAGCAATAAAGCTACTGATGAATTTATAACTTCTTTAATATCAGAAGAAAAATTATCATCCCGTAATCCCGTGTATGTAAAATCAAAGGCTTCAAAAGGTGATAATGCGGGTACATGAGGGAGAATTTAAAAACGCAAGATTCTACGTATATAGGAACAATTTGTTCTTTGTTTCGTTTTTATAGTGAAGTAAATGTAAAATATATGCTGACAAGAACAGAAATAAACATGATTGTTGAACGGTTTGCCGATATAACAGGTCAACAAAATGATGTTGTAATGAATACCAAGCAGTGTGCAAAATACCTTGGGATATCACCAGGCGCATTAAGGAAACGTGTTTACGATGGCACGCTTCCATATTCTAAAAAAGGGAGGCTTCTATATTTTTCCCGGTTGGAAATAAATCAATATTTATTAGGGGGGCAAACCACAAACATAGCTTTATGATACCAATTGAAAGACGGATAAGCGATGATACCAGGTTAATAGATTTAACCGTAGGGGAGTTGAAAGAACTCTTTGAAAGCCTGGTTCCAAAGATTACACCTATGGTTCTCACGCAATCTAAATCAGAGAAGCGATTGGTATATGGTTTGAAAGGAATTAAGGAGTTATTCCATGTGTCAGATTCCACCGCCCGAAAGTTAAAGAACGGACCAATAAAGGAAGCCGTATCCCAATCGGGCAGAACGATTGTAGTAGATGCGGATATGGCTTTAATGCTGTTTAAGAATTACGAAAAGAAATCAGGTAGATAGGATGAGGCTTGAAATGAGGCTGTGTCGGTATTTTGATACCTCATAAGAGTATTATTTCAATTAACGCCCTTATAATATGCCTGAATTTAAAGACGGAAATTTTCGTCTTTAGGCGTTGGCTTATCTTTTATCCGGGCAATGTTTCCAAAATAGCAAAAAGAATCGTTTTAAGCTGTTTTTTTTGCTTGTCTTGGTATTTGTTCATTTGACAGGGGGAAAGTGCGGATATCGAAAAGAAAACAACGTTTCAGATATATTAAACGCTCCGTTGCATTGCGGAGCGTTTAATAAATAGATATACTGTAAATTGGTCAACTCTTTATTGAAATGGTCCTGATAAGGCTTTCATATCTTAACATGGTGTTCCGTTCTCAAACAGGTATTCAGGGGCTATATCCGCACCATTGGCCCAAAATACAGTTCCATCAACCCCGTACCGTTCAAACTCGCTTTCGTCTTTCAGTTCCTCAAAAGCCGGGTATTTCAAAAGTGGTGCTAAATCTACCTTTCTCCTTTCTCCGTTATTGAATGTGCACAAAAGAGTATATTTGCCCATGTATTCAGCAGATTCTACTAATAGTATCATAATCTTTGTTTTTAACGTTTAACCTTTTCTATCTTATCACCTCTTTGCGCCTTTTCCCAAATTTCGAGTAATTGCGCCTCGTGGGTGTCTATGTATTCATTTATCAGCCGGATAGCCTTTGCCGTTCCTTTGCCCTCTACCATTCTATCTTTTATAGTGATAGTGAACCAGTTGCCACCGTCTTTAATATGTAGGTGTGGTGGGTTATGATCCTGACCATACATGTATATCAGAATACCCCGGATAATGTCTATTGCGCTCATACTTTTTCTATTGTTGTTTTAATGGTTATCGGTTGACCACAATAAGGGCACAAGTCATTTTTTGTCTGTTGGGCTACTTCTTCGGATGATGCAAATAGCTGCCACATAGGAACATTTAAAGCAGTGGCAATCTTTTCAAGGGTAGAAGTAGTAACAGATGAGGCATTAAGTGTTTGCTTTATAGATTGGTAAGAAACACCTACCATGTCAGCTAATTCTTGTTGCGTACATCCTTTCTCTTTTAATAATTCTTTGATTCTCATAAATGACTATTTTTTTAAGATATAGTGCAAATATACTCAAATGATATAAACGTATAATATTTAATATACTAATTAGTGTTAATGGTATATTTATTATATATCTTTTGTTTGTAAACGTATAGTAAATAATATACCTTTGCAATAAGATAATAAACCAATAAAGAAAAACGCTATGAAACGTTATGATTTAAGCAAAGTGATGAAAGGTGCACATAATATGTATAGAACAGGTAAATATGCATCATTTTCGGCAGCTTTAAAAAGAAGTTGGAAAGTAGTAAAGTTCAGTGCCGGTGTTAAAGCCTGTTTGCCGGCTGTTGAGGCTGGTATCGCTGAAAAAGAGCGCATAAACGCAAAGCGTAAAGCATGGGTTAAACAGGTTGAGGATGAACGCGGTAAACGCTGCATTCATGTTTCTACTCCGGCAAAAGAACGTAATTCCGTTCAAATAGACTATAGTCCATGCTCAATTTGGAGTATGAATACTAACTACACAGGTGATTGATAGAAGTATGAAAACAAAGAAGTTAAAAATGTCCTGTATGGCAGCTTTGAAAGGTATTTTAAAAAATGATATCTTCTTTTCTTTTGGGATTTTAAAAGAATATATATCTTTGCATTGCAAGTACGCCAAACCTGCAATGACATATTTATTTGAGATGGGCTTTTTTATGTTCATTAGAATACTTATACCACAAAGATATAAGGCTGTTGTTCTCTCATGGATACTCATTTCAAAATGTGTATCGGGTTTGGCGACTTGGAGAGGCAGCAGCCTTTCTTCTTTTTATATAACTCAAAATTTGTTCTAATGCCAAACCCGACAAATTTAGAGCAGAAGCGAAGTACAGTAACTTCTACATCTACGTTGACTGCTGACGTAAAAGCATTGTTTATATTGTTATTGCTGGTTCTCACCATTATTAACCCCATGGTATTTGTAATTCCTTTTGCTTTGTGCGTTCTTTCAGGAAGAAAAGGAGGTGTGCTATGATCCTCCCGAAAATAGATAAAGAAAAACTGTTGAGGCTTATGAAAGAGTTGAGGCAGGAAGATGAGTGTACAAAGGATAATCTTAATACATGTTTGAAACTGATAAAGTGCTCCTGTAAACGCACGAAAAAGTCGGTTGACCTGAAAGGGATGAACACACATTTGATGAATAAGTGATGATATGGAACAGAGTTATTTAACGGCACTTGTTTTGGCGGTACTTTTGATTATAAACCACTTAAACAATATGGATAATGGGAAATTTACAAATTAAGCCTCAGCGGGTAGTAGTGCAATTGAATGATTGCCTTATGGCTGCTTTCTTTTCCGTATGGTTGGATTATGACAAACCATGTATACTTACTGTCACCCCATCGGGGAAAGCTCCCGGTTTGGTCGGTATTGGCTTTACAGTTGACAATGATAAAACATTGGAATTTATGAGTAAAGTGGTAAAGAGTACAGGCGGCAGACTTTGGAATTTGACAAAGTAGGAAGCTGTTTGGAATCTCCTGTATTCCGGATGGGTTAGTTTGATTCAAGATTATCAGATGTCCCCATTCGGGTTGAGGACGCTGATTTACCTGGAAGAGAGCGACAAATCACAAAAAGAGTATAGATGATTTAAACTATATCGGTATGAATAATGGAATAGAAGAAATGGTAAGGGAATACACAGAGGCCATGTCAGAATTATCACTATTGGAAAGAAAGTTGGCAACAGAGCTGCAAAAATATGTGTCGTGGGACATTGTTAATGTTAGTCTTTTAAAAGGCTGTATTCCTGTAGTATGCGCTTCAAAAGAAGATGGTTCGGTGTTATTGCATGAGTTTGTATCCCATATAAAGATATATGGTACAATGACTAGAGATGAATACAATCTTTTGTCTTATATTTAGATAATTATCAACACAAGTTATATATGAAAACGGATAATACATTTGAGTCCCTTTTGGTAAATGAACAAAAGGAACTACTGCGCCACGCCTATGCATTGGTAGGACAACGCGAAGAAGCGGAAGAGCTTTTGCAGGAGGTTGCCTTAAGAGTGTTAGAAAAAAAGGATAAATTCAGCCTTGGTACTAATTTCCGTGGCTGGGTTCATAGAGTTATGAAGAGTGTTTTTATAAATATGTATCGTTCTAAAAAAAGCATGCTTCTTACTGTGAACCTTTGGACGGTATATTTTACCATGTGGACAATGGGAGCTTTGGAATAATGGAAACGGCTTCCGGTTTTAATGATATGTACCGGGTTATTAATGGAATGCCGGATATGTACAGCATTCCTTTTAAAATGCTGGTTTCAGGTTTTAAATATACAGAAATAGCAGAAAAATTAAATCTTCCTATTGGAACGGTTAAAAGTCGTATTTTTCTAGCAAGGAAACGTTTGCAAGCTGTTTTGGCGGATTATAAATAATGATGATTAATTATGAAGAACAATAATGTTGAGGCTCTTACAAAGGAAAGAAAGGGCTGTAATGGGATGCATTTAATAATAGGTGATAGGCAGACAAAGTTAGGAGAACCGGATTTGTTTCTAACGGCTGACAGCCTAAGAAGGTCGGAATATGATGCTTTGTCAGTTGTATGTGCTAGTTACATGAGGCTCAATGATGATTTGAACCGTTTAATAAAGACATACCGTGAACAGTTGGAGGGGAAAGATGGGGGCTTTCGTTCCTCTTCATTAGTCTGTATAATAAGAGAGCAGGAAGAAACGATAAATGTATTAAGGAAGCAGTTACGGTTTATAATAAATAGTGTATTATCGGATGGCTGTTTAAACTGTGCACTTAATTTTGTAAAGTCGGGTAATAAATAGTATATTTGCCTAATCGGTTGCTTTGTTCTTAGTGCTTGGATAAGATAAGAGCAACTGGTTAATTGTTTTCATTCTATGGGGTGGCTATAAGTCACCCCATTTCCGTAAAAAACAGCTTGGTTTCTTTGTTTTAAATTCTATTTTTGCATGCAATATTACGTTTAATTATCTGTGTCTATGAAGAAAAAAACACCTTGTCTATCAGGGTAGATGAAAGAACAACAATGTTACTGAACGAATTGTCTAGCCTCACAGGTAAAAACATTTCGGTTTTATCTCGCGTTTTTATTATGAAAGGGTTAAATGATATGCTTGATAATGAAGGATATATTAAGCTGTCAGCAAGGAATAAACCTAATAGGGGATAGGGGGATGTTTTTTTATTTGCATCGCTGCTGCCAACCTCGCCCGACCCTTCTTCACACACACGGAACTTTTTCAAATTTTGAATTTGTGAAAGATTTAACATTTGTAGGATACTTGATTTACATACAGGTATGACCAAACAGAGGTTAGATGCAAAGGGTGTAAGTTTGATTGACACCCCTACAAATGGAGGGGAAAGATAAGGCTTTTACATAGGCAGAATTCCGCCCATGATAGGGGCAATTGCCCGTATGATGAGTATTAAAAGGTGGGAATAATCACCTTTTAGGATATAGGTAATTACCTGGGTATTTCCGGCCTTTGGCGGGTAGCCTCATCATGCGCATGTTTTTGCGTATGTAAAAGTAATATCCTTTCTGATGAATGATTTATATCTGTAAATTAAAAAAGAAGATGTATCTTTGAACTAAGAAACTTCACAATAATATCTATTAGTTGTTGTTTTGTTACTGATTTGTTACCTAGTATATTGAGTTTAGTGTATTATTTACTGAAAATCAGTGATTTAATTGTTAGTGTAAAGTTTAAGCATATCAAGTTCCACTTTACCAGCGAATTCTAAAAAGAAGAAATATATTCTATCTTCCATGAGGCGGGAAAATCCCTTCATGGAAGATTTTTTATTCGGAAGGTCGGTTTATCTTTGCAATCATATTTAAAATCCATCAGGTTTGCTGGCTATTTCTTTTGTAATATCTATAATGTCATTGTATCAGGGGAACTCCCAATATGATGCGTTCCCAAGTCTAATCGGGATATGTCGGTCTGTGTCGGCCAAAAAAAAGTTATTATTATTGTTTTCATAAACTGTTACTACTGTTTTGGAAAAAACTCTTTTGTTTTTTGTATCTTGAAAGTTCACTTTAGTTAAAGTTTATTTCATCTGCTGCCAATCTTTGGCGAGTCATTTTTATTTTCATATCTTGGATATATATTATTGTTTAGTTGTAATCAAAGAGACATTTTACATGATTATGAAGATAAAATATTTGCTTTTGTTTTCTTTATTGATGTTTGAGTACTCATTGGCTGCCGTTCCCAATGACTGGCAGAAACGTTTCCTTTCTCCTTCTGTGGCAGACCGTCCGTGGGCAGTTTGGAGTTGGGATAATAAAGATGTCACTTTTCAGGAAGTGAGAGATAAGTTGGACACGATGCACAAAGTTGGTTTTGGAGGGTGTTGTATTTTGGCTGTCAATGCTTATCGGGAACCCGGATATTGGCGGGTGTTTAATTTTACAATGAAGGAAGCCGACCGTCTTGGCATGGATTTGGGAATGCAGATGAGTGACCATGGTTCTTTACCTGATGATATACGGATTACTCCTTCAGAAGCTATGCAGAGGTTGGTGTGGAGTGATACAATTGTAGATGGGGGGACTTTACGTAATCTAGCCTTGCCTCAGCCTGATACTTATAAAGGATATTATGAAGATATATCGGCTTATGCATTTCCTGCTAGTCTTGATAATGCCGGTCTCTTATCGGTTTCCGGGGATTCCTCTTCACAAACAGCATACTTCATCAGCCCGGAGCAATCCATGCAATTACCTGTGTATCAGGGGCGCCTTACTGCGCGGTTGCCTGAAGGGAAATGGCGTATATTGCGTGTGGGGCATACAGCAGTTGCACCTGCCGATACTGTTGCCGGACAGGAACAAGGACTGAGGTGTGATAAGCTGAGCTCCGAAACTGTATACAAATTATGGACGGACTGGTTTACCTATGTATATAGAAAGGCAGATGCGGAACCGATTCGGCGTATGTTGAAGTATGTTTATGTTAATCATTGGACTGCGGATAATCAAAACTGGACGAAGAACTTTCCCGCCGAGTTTGAAAAACGGCGTGGTTATGACTTGATTCCCTATCTTCCCATATTGGCGGGGATACCGATGGAGAGTGCCGACCGGGTGGAAGGTATAGCTCGGGATGTACAATTGACTGTCAGTGAATTATTGACAGATGTATTCAGTACTGTTGCCTCGGATTGTTTTCGTCAGTATGATTGTCGGATAATAGGAGAGGGTGTACCTCAGAACAATGGGTTGGTTAAGATTGACGGGACTTGGAAAGAAAGTCCGGCTATGTTGAAACCTTTGCTTGACCGCAACTTTGTTACCGATAATGGCAGTATTTTCTTTTGTATAGATAATGGTGTGAGTGAAGCGGCTGCGGACACTTCGTTAAATGCAGAAGCAGAAGAACAAAGTCTCTCTGATACACTTGCAAATGAGAGAATGAATGAAGCTTGGATGGATAGTCTTCGTATCGTGTCCGATTCTAATCGGAATTGGTGGGAAGAAAGCAAGGCGTTTCTTACTTATGCTTCTCGGTGCCGAACTTTGTTGCAGTATGGGCGTCAGGTGAATGATTCTCTATTATTTGTAGATAAAACTATTCTCTCAGATATATTTTGGACACATCGTAACGGTGAAGACATGGATATTTATTTTTTTGCTAGTCAGGCAGACAGTATGCGTATGGTTACAGTATCTTTTCCCGTTACTCACCGTATGCCTGAATTATGGAATGCCGTTACAGGAACCATATTTCGTTCTGCTAATTGGAAAGAAGTGGAAGGTCGTACGGAAGTGACTCTGTCTTTACCTGCTTACGGTTCTGTCTTTGTGGTGTTTCCGAAAGAAGACTCCGGGGCTGAGATTGTGGAGCCGACTTTGGTAACGCCGGTTGTACTGAAAATAAACGAATGGACAGTCAATTTCTCGGAAATATATAAAAGCATTACTCGTCCTGTTCTTTTTAATAGAAGTCGGGAGGAGAATAAGCAGATAAAGAATTATTTTGGCCGTTCTTTCTATAAAGGACTTTTCATGTGGAAGACATCTCAAGAAGGACGTATCGTAGTTAGGTTGGGAAAAGTGGATGAAATGGCAACAGTCCGTATCAACAGTATCAATTGCGGTACGGTGTGGACTGCTCCTTATGAAGTGGATGTCACTGATGCACTCCGTAGTGGAAGTAATGTGATAGAAGTGGAAGTACTTCCGTCAGATTGGGAAGGCCCGATAGAATTTGTGCGGAAGGAATAAAACTACGGCTTTTAGTTTACTTTAACTATGAATATTAGTTTTAAAACTAAAACTTTTAGTTTATTTGCGGTAAACAAAAGAAGCTTATGAAAACGTTGACTGTAAAAGAAGAGGAAATCATGGGGTATTTCTGGGAGAAAGGCCCTCTGTTTGTAAAGCAATTGCTTGAATTTTATGATGAACCGCGTCCTCATTTCAATACACTTTCTACGATAGTACGCGGATTGGAGGAAAAAGGTTTTCTGCATCATGAAGTGTTTGGAAATACTTATCAATATTATGCAGTGGTGAGTCGGGATGATTTTAAAAAGAAGACATTGAAAGGAGTAATCAGTAAGTACTTTAATAATTCATATTTGGGAGCTGTATCATCACTTGTAAAAGAGGAAGATATTTCGGTAGAGGAACTGAAACAGTTGATTCGTGAGGTTGAGAATGCCAATAAATAAATCAACGGACAGTAACTATGGGAGCATTTTTCGTTTATATACTTAAATCATCGGTCTGCCTGGCGGTATTTTATTTATTTTATCGCCTGTTGCTCAGCAAGGAAACGTTTCATCGTTTCAACAGATTTGCATTGCTTGGCATTTTACTTTTGTCTTGCATTGTGCCGTTCATGGAGGTAACGGTAAAGGAGCCGACTGAGGTGCACCAACAATTCCTTACCTTCGAAGAGCTTTTGTTGACGGTGGGGGTGAGCCCGGTAGAAGAAGCCGGAAATATAATGTTGGTGTCTGATTTTACATGGAGGGAAATGCTGTTGTTAGTTTATTTATCGGGCATTGTTTTCTTTTTAATCCGCACTGTATGGTCTTTATTCCGTATGTTGCATTTGATTAGGGACAGCCGGATAGTCAGTCGGGAAAACGGTATTACTATAATCGCTCATCGAAAGAACATAGCTCCTTTTAGTTGGATGAAATTTGTGCTGATTTCCGAGACGGATTTATTGGAAAATGGTACAGAGATTCTGGTTCATGAAGTAGCACATATCCGTAAACGTCATTCCATTGATTTATTGGTGGCGGATATATGTATCTTTTTTCAATGGTTTAATCCGGCTTCATGGCTGTTGAAACAGGAATTACAGAACATTCATGAATATGAAGCGGATGAATGTGTTATCAATCAAGGCATCGATGCAAAAAAATATCAGTTATTATTAATTAAAAAAGCTGTCGGCACAAGGCTCTACTCTATGGCCAACAGCTTTAATCACAGTTCACTTAAAAAACGTATTACTATGATGTTAAAAGAAAAATCAAGCCCATGGGCACGTTTGAAGTATCTTTATGTACTTCCGTTGGCAGCTATTGCAATAACTGCTTTTGCCCGCCCCGAAGTCTCAACGGAATTAGATGAGATTTCAGCCGTCAAAGTTAATGATTTGACTGCAATTGTGAAAGCCGAAGAGGTTAAAAGTGCAGAAATTCTGTTGGAAGATGGAATAAAAGTGAAAGGCCGAGTTCTTGATGAAGAATATAGTAGTGGAATAATAGGTGCCAATGTGCTTATTAAAGGATCTACTATAGGCACTGTTACCGATGAAGAAGGTCGTTTTGAATTGCCGGTGGAGGCGGGCAATGTCTTGCAAATCTCTTTTGCCGGTTATAAAACGGTGGAGGTAAAGGTCTCTGCAGATGAAAAAGAACAGGATATTGTCATTGTAATGTCCGGAGAAAAACCGTCTGCTGGAGGGCAAGTGTTTCAGATTGCAGAAGAGATGCCTTCATTTCCCGGTGGCATAGACGAGTGCATGCGTTACATAGCCCGGCACGTAAAGTATCCGGCAATATCCATAGAGAATGGTGCTCAGGGGATAGTATCCGTCCGGTTCATTATTGAGAAAGACGGAAGTATTTCCAATCCGAAGATTGCCCAAGGGGTAGACGAGTATTTGGATAAAGAAGCTATGAGGGTCATCATGAGCATGCCTAAATGGAAACCGGGAAAGCAACGGGGAGTGGCGGTGCGTACCCAGTTCACGCTGCCTGTTAAGTTTAGGTTGGTCGTTGATGAAGCTAAGAAGGACAATACGCCTTTGCAGAATAGAAAAAAGTAAGAATGATATGGGGTGAATAACCATAAAATTAAAGTATAATGCTATGAAATCATTTGTAACACTCATGCTGTGTCTATTGTCTATGACAACTTTTGCACAGGTACACGATGAAATTACTTCGGCTATGGAAGAATTTGATTATGATAAAGTAATCAATCTGATATCCCCTGGCACAAAGGATTCGTTATTGTTATCGACTAGGATACAGGCTTTGAAGGCTATGAATCGTTATCCTGAAGCCATTGTCGATTTGACTTCTCTTTTTGTAAAGGATACTACAGATACAAAAATATTGATAGATTTGGCAGAGTGTTACAAACTGATGGGTAGTCCGCGTCAGGCGGCTGATTATTATCGGAAGGCGGTGAGTTTACGCCCAAATAATAAGTTCTTTCGATTGCAATATATACGTTCTTTGTTGAATGCGGAGAACTTTAAAGAGGCACGCGATGCTTGCCATGGCTGGTTGGAACAAGATACGGTTTCTGCCACCGGATATAAGTATTTGGGACAGGCTTATGAAGGAATGCAGGATATACCCAATGCTTTTTTCAGTTATAATGTAGCCTATCGTCGAGATTCCTTGGATGCCCAGACCGTCGCTCGTATAGCCAATATCTTTAATAATAACCGGCAATTTACAGATGCTATTGATGTGACAGAGTGTTATCGACTGAGCGATACGACAAGTGTGGATGTCAACCGCCAGAATGCTAAAGCTTATTGTATGTTGAAAGATTATAAGAAGGCAATCGAGCGTTATGAAAGTTTGAAGAGAATGGGTGACCGTAGTTTTCTTACCTTTTATTATTTAGGTATATCTTATTATGGAGACAATTGGTTTTATGGCTCATACGATAATTTGAAGGAAGCGTATGCGAAAAACTCTACTGATATTAATGTATTATATTATTATGCAAAATCCTGTTCGCGCACTTCATGGAAGAAGGAAGGGGTAGAATTTATGGAAAAGGCTGTAGAAATAGCTACTCCCGGTGATAGTATTTTGGAGCGTCTCTATAAAGGTTTGGCGGAATGTTATGGCTATGCCGGTGAGAGCTATAAGAAGATAGAAGTTATGAACCGTTTGTATAAATTGAATAAAGATTATAAACTGTTCTATAGTATTGCCAGAGCTTATGACTCTAACAAGGATTATGAGAATGCCATCCATTTTTATGAAAAGTTTATGTCTTTGACTCCCAAGAATCAACGTTTCCCTTATGATGAAGAAGGAAAGATTATTGAATCTGCTACTACTATGTATCAAATAGCCGAAAAAAGGGTGAAGAAGATAAGGGAAGAAGATTTCTTTAGGAATGGAGCGCCTGATGATTTTTTTGTTGTTCCTAAGAAAATAGATATAAAGAAAGATACGGTTGCCAGTAAGCAATAACAGATTTTTGAGTATCTTTGGCACAGCCCGTATATGATTGTCATGTGCGGGTGGGAACAGATAAAAACGAATGGCTTTATGATGAGACACAACCGGATATCAAAGTTATTGTTGCTACTGATAATTCCCTCTTTGTTGGGATTGATATTTACTTGTATTTTCCGTGGATATACTGCCAATTGGATACAGATACTATGTTATTCTTTTGCTCCGTTAGTTTCTTCTATTATTGTGGCTATTTGCTTCAGGGGGCGCTGGATGGGATTATTGCTTTTATGGACGTTTGTGGCTTCCGTTGCATTTAATGTGCCTTTGCAAAACTGGCTGTTCCATTCTGCCGATGATATAGTCCGTTATGCTTCAATAACAGATTTATACAAGGAAAAAGATAAGCCTATGTATTTTACTTTTGATCGTTTGGAGGTGGATAATAAGAGGAGGAGTACCATCGGTATTTGGCGTGAACATACCCGACGTGTATCCCGACATTCTTATCGGACGGAGAAGAAGCAGCATTGGTATTCGGTATCACCGGTTTTTGAGGATTCATTACCTGAACATAAATATGCAGAAAGGGAGGTAAAAGCATGGGTTGTTGCCGTAAAGCATGATAAGCAGGATTCGTTGGTATGCTATGAATGGTGCACTTTCGATATAGGGGATTATAAAAAAGCGATTGACAAATCACGTTGTAAAGTACAGCATTCGGATGCGCCTATCATTAAACCGCTTTACAAACAATTTACAACAAAGAGTGAATGGCGGAATATTTTCTTAAATGTAGGTTTGCTTGTCTTTTCCATCCAGGTGTTGATAGGAGTAATTATGAATTATAGGGTTGGGAAATCTTGATAAAGCAGTATAATCAGGTTAAGTAATTAGAAAGGCTGTGTGCTTTTCCAAAAGACTTTTGTATGTTGAAAGCAGGGGGTGTCAAAACTAAACCGGCTTATCCCATCGTCAGCTGTAGGGGCAAGGTTTGCCTGCCCGAATACACAAAGCAAACTGTTTTCGGGCGAGCGAACCTCACCCCTACGAACTAAACGACAGCATTATCTACATTTTGACACACTCCCCTGTTTTTTATAAAGCCTATTGTTTGTTTTCATCTGTCCGGGAAGTTGATATACAATCTCCTTTCACACATAACGGCTGCTGAAATCTCCTATTCATGGGCTTTTGGGGTGAAAGTAGTCTTCCTTGTTACTATTTTATTCTGACAGTAAGGTTATGTAATTCTGTATCGGTATGCTGGGTCGGCAGATTATTTTGTTTAATCTGCAACTTGATGGCAGGCTGTTTTTTGTCTTCTTCGGAAACTGTGTATGTATAGCGTTGTTTATAAACAATTTGTTTATCCGAAGGACGGAGCAGATATCCTGTTTCCTTTTCAAACCGGTTGTACAAGCGCAAGACAATTTGATTCAACCCTTTTTGCAGATGCAATAATACCTTTTCTTCACGGAATTTGCAACGATACGGATTCAAATGCTTCATGACAGAACGACCGTTCAGATAAACTTCAATACCGTTTCCTGCGCCTACGTCTACTAATACATCTTGTGCTACCGGTGATTCTACTTCCTGCATGACAAAGTAAGTCTCAAGGATATTGGCAGGGAACATCATCTTTTCTTCGTTCGTTTCTTTCCATTGTCCGTTTCTTACAGGAGTCTTATCAAGACTGATATTGATAGTGGAAGGAGCGTCAAACAAACTGCTGCCCGGTCCGCAGAGGTAGCGTTTTCCCCATTTGGTTTTAGGATTTACTTTTAAAGGGCTGGCTTTGGCTCCGTCAAGTGTTATTCTTTGTTCATTTCCGGTCGGATTTGTAATGACAAGTTCTTTGCCGATTTCCTGGGGTGTATAAGTCAGTTCCAGTTGGGTATTACGGTTAGGAATTTCCCATTCATAGCTTACTGTGCTGCGATAATTGCTGTAATAATCAAAACAAGAGTAGCTGTAATTAGGTACATATTCATGAGTGGCAGCAATAGGTGTTGTCACGTCCATGTCTAAAGAAAGAACTTCTATATCAGTATTGTTGTACGCTGTTTGGGGTACAGTAATATGCAGATTTCCTTTCTTTTGACTGATGTGGGTGTAGTTGCCTTTTGCCTCTTTCAGCTTGAAACCCGGAGTATTCAGGATAATTTCGCCGTGCAGAGGGTATTTTCCTGACAAAATCAGATAGAGTGTATTCTCTTTTCGAGTGATGGCTCCCCATTCATACTGTTCACGGAAAGGAGAAGCATCCGTGTCATAAATGGCTTCTCCGTTCTTTTCCAGCCAGGCACCGATTTCTGTCAATACTTCCTTTTCGAAAGGAACAACGGAGCCGTCTCCTTTAGGTCCGATATTGAGCAGGAAGTTGCCCCCGTGCGAAACCACATTGATAAGGCTGCGCAATTTCTCCATTGCTTTGGTATGTACATCTCCTCTTTCCTGCCATGAACGATAGCTCCATGTTTCGTTGAACATGGAAGCGGCCGACTGCCATGCAGTTTGGAGGGCTCCTTCAGGATAGGCATTATCAGCCATGACTGCAAAGTCATAACGGTCATTGCCGAGACGTCCGCTTACCATGCAGTCCGGTTGCAGTTTGTGAACCAGTTCATAAAGCTCTTGGCTTTGTTGGGGAGTATTGGAACCCATATCAAACCAAAGTTCGGAGATGGGGCCATAATTGGTGAGCAGTTCCGTAACCTGTTGTTTTGTAAACTCATGGTGTTGCGGAGTAATAAAGTCACAGTTATGGCTGGAAATAGGATAGGCTTGTGGGAAGTGCCAATCAATCAAAGAGAAATACATGCCGAAATTGATACCTCCCCGTTTACAGGCTTCTGCCAGTTCTTTTACGAAATCGCGTTTACCGGGAGTGGCATCGTAAGAGTTATAGTCAGTAGTTGCTGTCTTGAACATGCAGAATCCGTCATGGTGCTTGGTTGTGAAGATGATAGAACGCATTCCGGCTTTTTTAGCCAAGGCAACGATGGAATCGGCATGAAAGAGAGTAGGGTTGAACCGGAGTGCCGTATCACCATACCAGTCACTGAAGATACCGGCAAAAGACTGTATCTGTTCACTATATCCGCGAGTGACAGGTTTGCCTTCCCACACACCGCCCAGTTCGGAGTAAAGTCCGAAATGGATAAACATGGAGTATTTATTATGATGCCAGCGTTCTTGTGATTCTTTTCCCGATGCCGGGATGAGTGTCATGCACATTAATAATAAGATGAGCAGTTTTTTCATGATAATTGTTTTTTAATATGTTCCATAATCTCTTCTTGTTGGTCGGGGTGAAACCAAGCGATATCTGCATCCCGTTTGAACCAAGTCATTTGTTTGCGGGAATAGATGCGTGAGTTTTGCTTTATTTTCTCAATGGCAAAATCAAGAGTCCATTCGCCATCCAGATATTTGAATATTTCTTTGTACCCCACTGTATTCAGCGAGTTCAAGTCTTTGTAGGGATAGACGCTGCGTGCTTCTTCCAGTAATCCCTCTTGCATCATTATATCTACACGGCGGTTTATGCGGTCGTATAACTCCTCACGGTCGCGAGTCAGTCCTATTTTTATAATGCGGAAAGGACGTTCTTTACAATTGCGGGTGCGGAAAGATGAGTACGTTTTGCCGGTCATGTAGCAGATTTCCAATGCATGGATAACCCGTTTGGGATTCTTTAAATCTACTATTTTGTAATATTCAGGGTCAAGCAGTTTCAGCTCGGCACAGAGTTTGTCCAATCCCTCTTTTTCATAGCGTTGAAGCATCAGTTCCCTGGTTTCTTTGTCAACGGTGGGAATGTCATCAATACCTTTGCAGATGGCATCCACATACATCATGGAGCCACCGGTGAGTACAACAGTATCGTGTGTTTGGAACAAGCATTCCAGCTGATTCAATACGTCAGTCTCATATTGTGCGGCACTGTAATAATCAGTCAGTTCCAAAGTACCGACAAACCAATGAGGCACACGTGACAATTGTTCGGGAGTAGGGGCAGCAGTACCTATTTTCAAATCTTTATATAGCTGGCGGGAATCTGCCGAAATGATAGAGGTTTGGAAATGTTCGGCAATGGAAAGACTTAATTCTGTCTTTCCTACACCGGTAGGGCCAATGAGGACGATAAGGGTGTGAGACATCAGGCTTAAAAATAAAAGGGGCAACTGAATCAGTCGCCCCTACAATTCAGATTAATAGTTATCTTGCTCGTAAGGGTCGGCAGCACTGCCACTTCCCATATCAAATCCTTCGGGGTCGAAGTCTTCCATGTCAAAGTCTTGATCACCATAGAAATTCTCGTCCAAGTCAAGGTTTCCACCATTGTTTGCCATCATTTCGTCAAAATCAAGAGTCTGCTTGGGGGCCTCTCCCGCTTTGCGTGAGCAAATGGCATTGTCAAGGTCTTTGCCGGTTATGATTTCAGACAGTTCGATAAAGAATACACGTTCAGACAAGGGGTCGAAGACATAAAGCAATTTCTGTTTTTCGTCTTCCAACAGGTCGCTTAACTTGGTTTCCTTCATGATGTAACTGTCTTCATCCGAACTGGTACCCATATCCTCCAGTGTGATTTCCTGTTCTTTTTCCCAGTCATCATCACAGATGAAGAATGAGGTTAGTTGGTCATTTTTGTATCCTGCTGCTTTCAGGATGGCTTCGTGAAAGTCATGGAAAGTAGCTTCAGAATCTATCTTTATTTCTCTTATAAAATCATCGACTTCATCAGAGATGAGTGTAAATCTATATACCATATACTATATAACTTGTTTTTCGTGCAGTAAAGTTATAAAAAACTTTGTTATCTGATGATACCTCTTTGAGAATTTTCTATGAAAGAAATAATATATTCTATTTCCGGGCTCATAGGAACTTCTTTTCGCACTTCTGCCAATGCGTCTGTCACGTTCATACCGCTTTGATAGATAATGCGATAGGTGTTGTGTATGTTCTCAATCAGTTCATTTGAGAATCCGCGGCGGCGTAGCCCTACAATATTAATTCCTGCATAAGCAATCGGTTCGCGTCCGGCAATGATATAAGGGGGAATGTCTTTGCTGAATCGCGAGCCTCCCTGAATCATTACATATCCGCCCACACGACAGAACTGGTGCATCAATACGGCAGCACTGATAATGGCATTGTCGTCAATGATAATCTCACCCGCCATTTTAGTAGAATTCCCGATAATGCAACCGTTTCCCACCAGTGCATCGTGCGCCACATGTACACCTTCCATCAGTAGGTTGTTGCTGCCTACCACTGTTCTGCCTTTGGCGGCAGTACCACGGTTGATGGTTACGTTTTCGCGGATAGTGTTGTTGTCACCAATTTCAGCAGTTGTATCTTCACCGTGGAATTTCAAATCTTGCGGTATAGCGCCTATGACTGCTCCCGGAAAGATGGTGTTTCCATTGCCGATACGTGAACCATAAAGGATGGTGGCATTAGGCATGATGGTATTATTGTCACCGATTTCCACATTCTTATCGATAAATACGAAGGGACCGATTTCTACGTTTTCACCAATCTTTGCTTCGGGATGTATATATGCTAGTGGACTGATCATTTCTTTTCTTATTTGTTTTTTACTATTTGTGCCATGAATTCTGCTTCGCACACAACTTTCTCACCTACGAATACATATCCTTTCATTGTAGAAACACCGCGGCGGATAGGGGCCAGCAGCTCTACACGGAATATCAATGTATCTCCCGGCACTACTTTCTGACGGAACTTCACACCGTCTATTTTCAGAAAGTAAGTGGAGTATCTTTCCGGTTCGTCTACCGAGTTCAGTACAAGCAGCCCGCCACATTGTGCCATTGCTTCAATCTGGAGTACGCCCGGCATAACGGGTTCTTGAGGGAAATGCCCCTGAAAGAACGGTTCGTTGGCAGTAACATTCTTCACACCTACAATGTAGTTGGCACCAATGGCTATCACTTTGTCTACCAGTTGGAACGGATAGCGGTGTGGAAGTAATTCGCGGATGCGGTTAACATCCATGATAGGGGCTTCGTTACAATTATAACCGGGAGCCTGAATTTCGTGCAATTTGATTTCTTTGCGTATCTGGCGTGCAAACTTATTATTGATTGTGTGTCCCGGGCGTGTTGCGATGATGCGTCCCTTGATGGGTTTGCCTATAAGGGCAAGGTCGCCAATGATATCCAGCAGCTTATGACGTGCCGGTTCGTTATCCCATACCAAAGGAATGTGATTGATATAACCCAGCTGGGTGGCATCCATGTGGGGAACACCCATTACGTCAGCCAGTTTGTCATAATTGTCCTGGCTCATTTCTTTTTCGTAGATGACAATGGCATTGTCCAAATCACCGCCTTTAATCAGGCCGGCTCCTAATAACGGCTCAATTTCGCGTACAAATACGAATGTACGTGCAGAAGCTACTTCGGTGGGGAATTTAGACATATCCTCCAAAGTGGCAAATTGGTTGGACAGAATTTTGGATTGATATGAAATCAAGACATTGACACTGAAGTTTTCATCCGGCAAAACAATAATGGAAGAACCGGAAGCTTCGTCTCTGAATTCTATTTTCGATTTGATGATATAATAGTCCTTAACGGCATTTTGTTCTTCGATACCCACACGTTGGATGCACTCTACATATTGTTTGGCACTACCGTCCAATATCGGGAACTCGGGTCCGTTCACTTGGATGAGGCAGTTGTCAATGCCTGCTGCATAAAGTGCTGCCAATGCATGTTCGACTGTGCTTACTTTTATGCCGTTCTTTATCAGTACAGTGCCGCGGGTGGTATCACCTACATTTTCTGCCACTGCATCAATTATTGGTTGTCCTTCAAGGTCAATACGTTGGATTTTATACCCGTGGTTGTCCGGTGCCGGATTAAATGTCACCGTCAAGTTTACTCCGGTATGCAGGCCTTTTCCGTTTAATGAGAAACTGCCTCTTAGTGTCTTCTGTTTCAACATGGGGTTTATTTATTTAGTTGTTTTTTTAATTCTTCTATTTCTTTCTGCATGCTGTTCAGTGCTGCATACATTTCGGGAAGCTTCTTGTAGACGGCCGATGACTTCATGAAGTTCTTGGCATTGATGGCCGGGGTACCCATTATCTTTTCATTGGATTTGATATTGCCGGGAACACCTGCCTGTGCACCGATTCCTACTTTGTCTCCCACTTTGATATGACCGGCCAGACCTACTTGTCCGCCGAACATACACCATTCGCCCACTTTGGTAGAGCCGGCGATTCCCACTTGCGAAGCCATTACGGTGTGGCTTCCTACTTCCACATTATGGGCTATTTGGATAAGGTTATCAAGCTTTACGCCTTTGTGTATCACTGTTGCTCCCATTGTTGCACGGTCTACACATGTATTGGCGCCGATTTCCACATCATCTTCTATGATTGCTATGCCGATTTGAGGAATCTTTTCATATCCTTCGGATGAAGGGGCAAAGCCGAAGCCGTCAGCACCAATCACACAACCGGCGTGCAATATACAGTTATTACCGATACGGCAGTCATGGTATACAGTTGCATGCGGATATAATGTACAGTTATTGCCAACTTTCGCATGGCTGCCTACGGTTGCATGCGGGTGGAGTGAAGTATTATCACCAATCTCAGCACCATCGGCTACACAAGCGAATGGGGCGATATATACATCTTTTCCTATTTTGGCGGTAGGGGCAATATATGCCAGCGGGTCAATGCCGGTTTTTTTAGGTTTGCTCATTTCATAAAGTGTCAGCAGCTTTGCCAGACTTTCGTATGCATTGTCCACTTTGATAAGGGTCGCTTTAACTTCCTGTTCGGGGACAAAGTCTTTGTTAACCAACACAATGGTAGACTGCGTATCATAAATGTAATGAGTATACTTCGGATTTGAAAGAAATGAAAGTGCACCCGGCATTCCTTCTTCTATTTTAGCAAAAGTATGCACAGTTGCGTTTTCGTCACCAACAATAATTCCCTGGATGTATTCCGCAATTTGTTTAGCTGAGAACTCCATAATACTGTCTAATTCTTTATGTTCTAAATGTTTCAGTTTTGTTACTTGCGTGTTACATGTTAGTGTAAACACATCATTAATTATGCAAATTACGCATTTTTTTTTTATATATCCGTACAATTCGCTAATTATTTAATGTCCGCCTTCTTCAGGGCGCAGGTAACATACATAATATTTCTTGACTTTTCGAGAGAGTAGGGAGATATTCAGCATATCCGAAGCTTCGGCAATGTCCTTGGTGCTTCCGTCGTTGTAGATGATTTCAATGCTGTCGTCTTCCTTTTTGTACATGTCATTTTCTATACTGGATATCGATAGAAAATAATTCGCTTCTTTCCTGTTGATATATAACTGATTACATATCCTTGAAAGCAATTCTTCCTTTCTTTCTTTCGAGATGGGGGAAGAGGTGACTTCTACTTTAAAGAGATGACGGTTGATGAGTCCGCGACTCAAAGTAGAGAGTATAATATCACTGTGGCTGCTCCATACTTTCAGTGCAGTCCATATATCGTTGTCGTCTAATTGAATAAAATATTCTAGACAATTAGAATCATTATAAAATTCTTCTTTACCAATGGAATGGTACAGGAAGAACTTCAAAGCCGGGGAAGCAAACAATTCGACTCCTTTTGAGGCTAATTCTTTGGCACGGAGCAGCGTACTGATGAGCATCTTTTCGCTGGCTACGGATGTTTTATGCAGGTAGACTTGCCAATACATCAAGCGGCGTGATGTCAGAAAGTTCTCTATGGAGTAGATTCCTTTTGATTCGACTACCAGATGGTCGTCTTTTACGTCTAGCATCTTGATGATACGCGCCGAACCGATATTGCCTTCCGTTACTCCGGTATAAAAACTGTCGCGGCGCAGATAGTCCAACCGGTCCATATCCAGTTGTCCGCTTACCAATTGATGAAGAAACTTCTTGGGGTACTCGTCTTTGAAGATTTGGATAGCAAGATTGAGCTGTCCTTTTAAGTCTTTGTTGATGCGCTCCATCAGCATCAGTGAAATTTCTTCATGCGAAACTCCTGTGACCAGTGTGTTCTCCAGAACATGCGAAAAAGGTCCGTGTCCGATATCGTGAAGCAAAATAGCCGCCTGAACAGCTTCCGCTTCGCTGTCAAAAATGAAATTACCTTTGGCTGTAAGATGGCTGATGGCTTCACTCATCAAATAGAAGGCTCCCAGCGAGTGCTGAAACCGGGTGTGTTGCGCTCCCGGATACACAGCAGAAGATAACCCCAGTTGCTTTATGCGTGTAAGACGTTGCAGCAACGGGTGGCATACAATATTATATAACAACCCCTTCGGGATATTGATAAACCCGAAGACGGGGTCGTTTATGATTTTTCTTTCACTCATTAAAGGATTGCTTTCAACTGTTCTTCCATTTGTGCCTGAACTTTCTTGGCTTCTTGTCCGGCTACGTTTGCGAAGTTTTCAGTTTTATCGGCATAGATAATGGCGCGGCTGGAGTTGACAATCAGTCCGCAAGTGTTGTTCATGCCATATTTGCACACTTCTTCCAATGAACCGCCTTGTGCACCGATACCCGGTACCAGCAGGAAGTGGTTGGGAACAATCTTACGGATATCTTCGAATGCACGTCCTTGGGTGGCACCTACCACATACATCATGTTTTCATCGTTTGCCCAATTCTGTGAGGTGCGCAACACTTTTTCAAACAGGCGTTCTCCGTTGGCATCTTCTGTCAGTTGGAAGTCATGCGAACCTTTATTGCTGGTCAAAGCAAGCAGAATAACCCATTTGCCTTCGTAAGTGAGGAACGGAGTTACGCTGTCTTCGCCCATATAAGGAGCAACAGTGACAGAATCGATGTTCAACTCTTCGAAGAAAGTACGGGCATACATAGCCGAGGTATTACCAATATCGCCACGTTTGGCATCGGCAATGATGAATTGGTCGGGATAGTTTTCCTTGATGTAGTTCACTGTTTTTTCAAAAGCAATCCATCCTTTCACGCCCATGCTTTCATAGAAAGCCAGGTTGGGCTTGTATGCAATACAGTAAGGAGCTGTAGCATCGATAATAGCCTTGTTGAAAGCAAAGATAGGGTCTTCTTCCTTCAACAGGTGTTCGGGGATTTTCTTTATGTCAGTATCCAGTCCTACACAGAGGAATGATTTCTTTTTTTTGATGTTCTCAAATAATTGTTGCTTGTCCATAGTTATACTATTTAGCTTAATATTATTATAATTCACTCTCCTTCAATCGCTCTGCATTTTCGGCCACTATCAGATGGTCGATGCAATCTTGAATATCACCGTCCATAAAAGCAGCCAGATTGTAGATGGTGTAATTGATACGGTGGTCGGTGATACGTCCCTGCGGGTAGTTGTAAGTACGGATTTTGGCCGAACGGTCTCCGGTGGATACCATAGTCTTACGCTTGCTGGCAATATCATCGATATACTTTTGATGTTCCTTGTCGTATATAAAGGTACGCAGGCGCGAAAGGGCGCGTTCTTTGTTCTTTGGCTGGTCGCGGGTTTCGGTACATTCGATGAGGATTTCCTCCACTACTCCCGTATTCGGGTTTTTCCAGTTGTAACGCAGACGCACTCCCGATTCTACCTTGTTGACGTTCTGTCCGCCGGCTCCACCGCTTCGGAAAGTATCCCATTTGATTTCGCCTTCGTTGATTTCCACATCAAATGGTTCGGCTTCCGGCAATACGGCAACAGATGCCGCCGAGGTATGCACACGCCCTTGTGTTTCGGTAGCCGGAACGCGCTGCACACGGTGAACGCCCGATTCGTATTTCAGCGTGCCGTACACTTTGTCGCCGGTCACATAACAGATAATTTCCTTGAATCCTCCGGCAGCACCTTCGTTGGCACTGGAGACTTCCAGTTTCCAACCTTTCGTTTCGCAGTATTTACTGTACATGCGAAACAGGTCGCCGGCAAAGATGGCTGCTTCATCGCCTCCCGTGCCGCCACGTATTTCGAGGATGGCATTACGGTCGTCCTGCGGGTCGGCGGGAACAAGCAGCAGTTTGATTTCCTCTTCCAGTTCGGGAATACGCACTTCGCAGGCATTAGCCTCTTCGCGTGCCATTTCTTTCATTTCGGGGTCGGATTCGGTTGTCATTATCTGCTTTGCCTCTTCCAGTCCGTTCAGACATTGTATATATTCTTTGCGGGCCTTCATAATGTCGCTCATATCTTTGTATTCCTTGGTGAGCTTGACATAACGCTTTTGGTCTGCAATCACATTCGGGTCGGTGATGAGGGTGGAAACTTCCTCAAACCGGGCTACCAGCCCTTCTAATTTTTCAAGTAGGGTATTATTGTCTGCCATATATGTTTATTTGTTCTTGGTTTCAATCCAGGTAAATATGACGGCCATAGCGAGTAGGAGAATGACATATCCTATCCATTGCCATGTTGTGTATTTTTTTACCCATTTCTTGGATTGGAAGTACACGTCTGCAATGATGCCTGCCGTAGCTCCTATAGCCATATAAGTAACGTTTTTTAGAAAAAGACTGTCCAACCATACGCTCAGACCTATACAGGCTGCTCCCAGAAAGATACATGCCAGCATCAGCAGGCAACCTTTGGGTGGTATTCCTTTTCTTGTTTCTTTGTTTTCGTCCATGGCCTTCTCTTTGCCGGATTTAGTATTTAAACTCCCCAAACTCGGAGCGGATAATCAATTCTTTCTTGTCGCTTTCTTCTACGCGTCCCACAATTTGTGCGTCGATATTGAACGACTTGCTGATAGCGATTACTTCTTCGGCATGCTCCGGTGACAGGTAAACTTCCAGACGGTGGCCCATATTGAATACCTTGTACATTTCTTCCCAATCGGTGCCGCTTTGTTCCTTGATGGTCTTGAACAGCGGGGGAACAGGGAACAGGTTGTCTTTCACTACACGTACTTTGTCTACAAAGTGCAGAATCTTGGTCTGTGCACCGCCTGAGCAATGAACCATACCGTGAATTTCGGGACGAAGTGCATCCAACAGCTTCTTCACTACCGGAGCGTATGTGCGAGTGGGTGATAAAACCAACTTGCCTGCATCCAGCGGACTGTCCTCCACTTTGTCTGTCAGTTTCAGGTTTCCACTGTAAACTAATTCTTCGGGCACGGCCTTATCATAACTTTCGGGATATTTCTCTGCCAGATATTTAGAGAACACATCGTGGCGGGCGCTGGTCAGTCCGTTGCTTCCCATACCGCCGTTATATTCTTTTTCGTAAGTGGCTTGTCCGTAAGAAGCCAGACCGACAATGACGTCACCCGGACGGATATTGGCGTTGTTGATGACATCGGCGCGCTTCATGCGGCAAGTCACGGTAGAGTCTACGATAATGGTACGGACCAAGTCGCCTACATCGGCAGTCTCGCCGCCGGTGGCATAAACGCCTACTCCCATATCACGAAGCTCGGCAAGCAGTTCGTCCGTTCCGTTGATGATGGCAGAAATGACTTCTCCGGGAACGAGCAGTTTGTTGCGTCCGATGGTGGATGAAACCAAAATGTTGTCGACAGCACCCACACAAAGCAGGTCGTCAATGTTCATAATCAGTGCATCTTGCGCAATGCCTTTCCACACACTCAGGTCGCCTGTCTCTTTCCAATAAAGGTAGGCCAAGGACGATTTTGTGCCTGCACCGTCGGCGTGCATGATGTTGCAATATTCGGGGTCTCCGCCCAGAATATCAGGGATTATCTTACAGAAAGCTTGGGGGAAAATACCTTTGTCAATGTTCTTAATGGCGTTGTGTACATCTTCTTTGGATGCTGACACGCCGCGCTGCATGTATCGTTGATTACTCATGAGTTAAATGTTTTGTTCAATTGAATGCGCAAAAATAGCTATTATTTTGCTTATAGCCTTGAGTTTTACAAAAATAAAAAGAAATCCGGGGGTATGTTTTGCTTCCTGTCTGTATTTATTCCGATGCTTGGCCCCGATATTAGCCGGATTAAGCCTTTTCATCCTTTTGATTAAGTCTTTTGATAGGGCAGATTATTACAGACTTCGGCAATGGACCATACAGTCCGTTGTAATGGACTGTATAGTCTGCCGTAGTAGACTGTACGGTCTGCTGCAGCGGACTGTAATAATCTTCCGTTTGAAAGAGCTTAGCCGACAGTAAAGAGTTGCTTGGTCTTCCCTTTTCTGCGAGAAGCAGGATAGTTGTTTATTTCAGGTATTGCTCTTTAAAGATATTGACGCATAGAATGAAGATGGAAATCAGTAGCGGACCGAATATCACTCCCATGAAACCGAATAGAGACAGTCCGATGACAACTCCGAATATCGTGATGAGAGGATGGGTGTCTGCCATCTTTTTTTGGAGAATAAAGCGGATGAGGTTATCGATATTGGTTACTATTAACCCACAGTAAAGAAGCAAGCCGATGGCATGAGGCCAATCACCCGATATAGCCATGTAAGCAGCTAAGGGAAACCATACAAGGGTTGTTCCCACAATAGGAATGACGGTGGCAAAGCAGGTAAGGAAACCGAAGAGCAATGCACTGGGAGCATCAAACAGGTAATATCCCAGCGTAGCGATTGCTCCTTGAATGATTGCCAATAATGGGATACCTATTGCATTTGCCCGGACAATCATATTGATTTCGTTCATTACATGCTTCTTATTGCTGTCACTGAAGGGGAGAAGCTCATAAATATATTGTTCCATTTTTGTTCCTCCAATCAGCATGAAGTAGAGTACAAAAACCAAAACAAACAGATTGACGGCAAAACTGCTGATGCCGCCCATCAGAAATTGGCCGATGCCGGGGAGTATGGATGCTATCGAGCTTATGTTTTCTTTGCTTAGTAAGTCATATTCTGTCTTCCGGCGAATCCAGTCGGCAAGGTTGGTAATTGTGTCGACAAAAGTGGCGGTGTCTACATTGACGGTCTGTAACTTGCTGATGAGCAGCCATACAGCCAATGAGAGAGGAACAAGAAAGCAGAGTATGGCTTCTATCAACAGGATAATGGCAGTGACGCTTTTTCTTATTTTTTTCTTTTGAGTAAGATAGAGCATCTGGTCTCTGACCATGATGTAGATAGTACATGCTCCTAATATTCCTCCCATAAAAGGAGTCATTTTCAAGAAGAGCAAAAGCCCTAATCCTAGTATGATGGTGATAAGGGAGTATTTCCGGTATTGTTCTTTTACGCTCATGTTTTATTGTATATCTCCTGATGGATAAACAATAAAACAGAGCATAATGTTCATTTCATCAGAAGGGAACGTTCTTTGTCATGTTCTCGTAATTGTTATATTGCCCGCTGATGTTTCCTTCTGTTTCGGGAGCCAGTTCCATAGCCTTTTTCATATCTTCCACAGAGCCGTCTTTGTCACCTTTCAACAGTTTGATGCGACCTCGTTCGTGATAGGCTTGTGCAAAGTTGGGATTGATTTCGATGGCTTCATCATATACTCCGATGGCCTTGTCGAAGTCTTTCTTTGTAAGGAAAAGCTCTCCCAACAGCAGATATGCCTTTTCATTAAAAGGATTGAGCGACAATACTTGATTGAAACATTCCTCTGCCTGTTCCTCTTCACCGGTTGCTGCAAGGATTTCTCCTTTCAACAGCAGAGCTTGTTCATCTTCGGGGTTGAGGTTCAGTAATTTCTGAATGTCCTCTGCGGCATCTTTTGCTTGCTTCATGCCCCATAATACTTCAGCACGTAATTGGTATGCCTCCGTATAATCTTCTTTTAAGACAATTGCTTTGGTCAGCATGGCAATGGCATTGATTTCTTCTTTCATTCCCACCGCTGCCTTGGCAGTGAGATAATAGGTCAGCGGATTCTTGTCGTCTAAAGCAAGTGCCTTTTGGCAGGCATCGTTCATGCCTTCATAGTCTTCCTGCATGAAGCAGATACTTGCTAATGACAGAAAAGTGTTGACCTGTTCCGGCTCTTTTTCTGCCATGCGGTTGAAGGTGATGCGTGCATCATCCAGGCGGTTGGCCTGGATGTATGCATTGGCAAGCAAGGTGAGCGTTTCCATTTCGTCATTGATGGCAACTGCTTCCTCAAAACATTTGATGGCGTATGGCAATTTGCCCATGTGCCGGGCGCGGATACCATCGTATTTTAAAATCTCAAAGTTCTTTTTATCGTTTTTCTCTTTTTCTGTTTCAGGGGTATTGCTCCCACCGAATAAAGATTTAAAAAAGCCCATAATTTATAATCGTTTTATTTGTCTACAGTAATAACGAATCGTCTGAGATAGATTTCTTGTTCTTTGTCTTGGCTGTTACTGAATCTCACAGCTTTGACGGGAGCTTTCTGCAGATCTGCTGTCAGGCGATTCTTTTCCTGCTTGTAATCTATTTTCTTCCATTCTTTGCCGTCGGTCGAAACTTCAAGTACTCCCCAGGTTGCCACTTCGGGTTTGCCGAAGTCAATGTCAATGCTTTGTGCCGGATAAACGTTGTCCAGTTCGATGGTGATAAAACCTTTGCCTTGCCATTTGATTACTTCCAGTGCCGGAGACACTTGGATGCGGTTGGTCTTTAACTGTAATGGCAGGTTTCTGATTTGTTCCACATCACTGATAAGTTTATGCGGCATATAATCGGTAGTTGCATCCAGTAGGGTATTATATTTCTTGTTATAGCGTTCTGTGACTGTGGCAAAAGTTTGGTCAATCAATGGCTTAATCACTTTTGTGGCAGTTTTTACGCCCGGCTGGTATGGATTCTGATTGTAAGTCTGGTCTATTTGGAACATTTGTTGCTGTAACGCTTTTACATGTTTGTATTTGCGCATAAACAGTTCCTGATTGCCGTTTTCGTATGCTTTTGCCATGGCCAGGACTTCTTCTCCTGTTTCGCCCAGCAGTTTGAATTGTGTCAGCCATGGTTTCATTTCTTTCACCAATGGAGTGTTTTCGGCGTCAGTCAGCAAGATATCACCGGATTCTGCCATTCTGCCGAAAGTTTCCTGCAGGGCGGCATAATCGTTTTCATTGTATTTCTCGCCTTTTATATAACTGTCGGTAAAACTTTGGGCAACGGGTTGCAAGGCAACGGATTCGTCACGACGATATCGGTGTCCGTTAGCTCCCAAATCGGAATTATGTGCCGCAAAGAATTCCAGTTCTTCGGCAGATGCAGGCATAATGTTTTTGATGGCATCTTTCCAAGTCTTTTCACTGTCATACTTTTCGGGGTTCCATGAGTAGGATGCCACTCCGTATATGGCAATCTTCGATGCTTCGGCATGTTCCATCGGATTAGTCACGAAGCCGGACATTTGGTCGGCTATCCGGGTGTCATTGCCGTATACGGGACCGAGCAGCAGGTGGTCGCGTACATAGTCGGAAACAGGGAAGTTCCACCAGATATAGGCCGGACGTTTGATACGTTCGTTAATCCATTGGATGCCTTCTTGGGTGATGTCGGAGATAACGCGGTCGCCTGTCCACATGATTTGGATACTCGGATTCAGCTTGTCGCCCAGTGTGGTGAGATACCCGCCTTTAGGGTCGGACCAGCTTTTGTTATACTCTGTAGGACACATGACAAGGGGAGTCACGTCCTTTTTCACTTTTACAAAGTTTTCGTCGATGTAGTTCAACAGCTCTGCCTGTTTGACAGGGTTGGTTCCTTCACCCGAAATATCGTCAAAGAAAACAGCGAAAGAGCGCACGCCCAAGTCATACATCTTTTCAAACTTTGCCAACAGGTTGTCACGGTCTTCCTGATTCCACTTGATGTCTTGTCCCGGATGAATGGCCCATACGAAATCGACTTCATTTTCTTTAGCCACCTTTACCAGTTCTTGCAATTGTTCGGCTTCTTTTTCGGGATAGGGCAGACGCCAGTTGGGAGAACTGTGGTAAGGGTCGTCTTTAGGTCCGTAGATATACGTGTTCATCTTGTTTTCGCCATAGAATTTGAGTTGGCGCAGACGAGCGGCATGGCTCCACGGAGTGCCATAGAATCCTTCCACTACACCGCGGAAGCGGATGGAGGGGTAGTCTTTTATTTCGACAGCCGGAAGTTGGTTGTCTTTCAACAGGCGGCTGAGAGTCTGCAAGGCATAGAATGTTCCTCGTTCGTCATTTCCTGCCAATACGATTTCTTTATCGTTGATACAAAGATAGTAGCCTTCCTTTTGATTGGGAATGCGGCGGGCAAACTTGCGGATGGCTTTGTCTCCCTTTTCCCCGATATAGATACGTAGACCTTCTTTGGCAGAATGATTGCCTGCCAATAATTGTTTTAATTGTTGTACTGCATAGGGGTTGGCTTCCGTGTCTCCCGTGAATTGATAGCTTCCGGGTAAAGTGATTAGCTGTCCGGATTCGGAAATCTGTTGAGGAACAGGCTGGATGTCTGTATGTTGTGCAAATGCATTGAATCCTGTAAACAGACAAATAATTGCTAAATACGCTTTTCTCATGTCTTATTTGGGGTAAAAGGTTAATAAATCAGTGGCAAAGATAATACTTATAAAGAAAGAATTCCATCATTTGATTGTATTATTTCTTCGGATAGGAGGTATGAAAGCACTCTTTCTGCTTTTTCGCGTTCTCCGTTTATGCGGTTTAACAGAGTGGCGGCAGAGAGGGGAGAAGTTTCGAGCTGTTCGCGGATTTGATTTTCCATCTCTTGAAATTCCCCCAGTTTCATACCCGAATGATGTTTGCTGAGACATACGTCACATAAACCGCAGTTATGCTCGTTTTTCTCGCCAAAATAGCGGAGCAGCATACGGCTGCGGCATTTGTCTTCGGCAGTGGCATACTCTGTCATGGCCTTGATTCGGGTGATATAGCTTTCCTTGCGCTCTTCATAGATGTCACGGGTGATGGCAAGTCGGCCGGCCTCCTGCCGTTCACGGGTATATATAATGTAAGGTGTCTTCTTGCGCGGAATATAGTGCAGTATATGGCGGCGGGTCAGCATCAGGAGAATTTCATAAATGCGTTGGCGGGTCAGTCCCGAGCGGATGGCCAGAGAGTCTTCGTTTATATAGGCATAGTCGGTAAACAAGCCGGTGTAAGAGCGAAGGATGACATTGATGAGTTTCTCTGTTTCGGGGTCGGTCTCTCGGAGTTTGTACAACTCGTCTCTGTGGATGGTGAACAGAATGCGGGAAGCATTGTCTTGTTCATCTGTATATTCCAGATATCCGGCACGTGTCAGTATTTTCAAGGCACTGTCTGCTTGTACAGGGAAATGCTTGAAGTTACGGCAGAACTCATCCAGATTGAAGGCAAAGGTACATCCCAAACCGTCTCCCATCGCCATCTGGAAATAGTAGTTCACATCTTCATATACTTTGCGGATGTATTCTTTGTCGGGGAATGTGTCGGTAATCCGTTTGCTGAGTGTTGCTTTATCGCTCTTGGCATAGAGCAGGACGGCATAAGCTTTTTGTCCGTCTCTTCCCGCACGTCCGGCTTCTTGGAAATAGGCCTCGGGTGAATCCGGCAAATCAACATGGATGACGAGACGTACATCCGGCTTGTCAATACCCATTCCGAATGCATTGGTGGCAACCATGACACGGCTTTCGCCCGATAACCAACTTTTCTGCCGTTGGTCTTTGACGTCATTGTTCAGTCCGGCATGATAAAAGGTGGCTGTAATTTCATTGTTTACCAGTAATTCCGCTACTTCCCGGGTACGCTTCCGGTTTCGGGTGTATACGATGGCGCTTCCTGACACGCTGTTCAGAATATGCAGCAATTCTTCCTGTTTGCTTTCTGTGTTGCGGACAATGTAAGCCAGATTCTTTCGCTCAAAGCTCATGCGGAAAATGCGGCTGTCTTCTCTAAAACCTAATTTAGTCTGAATATCCTTTACTACTTCGGGGGTAGCTGTGGCGGTAAGTGCCAATACCGGAACAGTAGGAAGCAACTCCCGAATTTCGGAAATCTTTAAATAGGCAGGGCGGAAGTCATATCCCCATTGAGAGATACAATGAGACTCGTCGACTGTAATCATGTTGATTTTCATATTCCGCAGTTTGGCGCGGAATATATCAGTGTCCAGTCGTTCGGGAGAGATATAAAGAAATTTATAGTCACCGAATATGCAGTTCTCTAGTGCAACAACAATCTCTTCGCGCGTCATGCCCGAGTAAACTGCCAGTGCTTTAATTCCCCGGTCTCGAAGATTGCGCACCTGATCTTTCATGAGCGCAATGAGAGGAGTAATGACCAGACACAATCCCGGTTGTGCCAATGCCGGTACCTGGAAGGTAATGGATTTACCTCCACCGGTAGGCATCAGCCCCAATGTATCATGTCCTTTTCCGATACTTTCTATGATTTCTTCTTGAATACCGCGGAAGTTATCATAGTTCCAGTATTGTTTTAGAATCTCTTTGTAGGTCACCCTTTTCTATTCCTCACTAGGTTTGATATCTTCAATCTGTAACTGCACCTCTCCGCGCTTATGCGTGTTTTCTTCGATGGTATAACAGATGTCGAACGAGCGCTTGGTCTTGATGTAACGGGCTTGTGAGCTTTGTCCGAAAGCGATTCCGTTCATGACGTTATTTGATTTGTTGTCGACCAGCTCCAGCTTGATATGTTCCTGATCACGGCCTACTACTTTGCTGGTTCCGTAATCATATACATTATGTGTACAGAATACCGGTTTGTGATTATCCGGGCCGAACGGATTGAACTTTTTCAGGTCGGCATGAAATTTCGGGGTAATGTCGCGGAAATCTATTTCGGCATCGATGTCTATCACCGCACTGGTTTGTTCGGGTAAAATATGTTCGGATACATATGTTTCGAAACGGTGGGTGAACTCTTCTACATTTTCTACTTTCATCGAAAGACCTGCCGCATACGTATGACCACCAAAGTTTTCCAGTAAATCACGACAGTTTTCAATAGCCTTATACACATCAAAACCGGAAACGGAACGAGCCGAACCGGTTGCCAGGTTATCCGTGCGTGTCAGTACCACTGCCGGACGGTAATAAATTTCGGTCAGGCGTGAGGCTACAATCCCGATAACTCCTTTGTGCCATGCTTCATTGTAAATGACAATGGTACGACGGTCTGCCAATCCTTCCAGACTGTCCACAATGTGGTTGGCCTCTTCAGTCATGGTTTTGTCAAGGTCTTTTCGGGTCTCGTTGTACTGGTTAATCAGATTGGCTTTCTCCAAAGCAGAAGAGAAGTCTTTTTCTATCAATAGTTCTACAGCCTCTTTACCGTTCTGTATACGACCAGAAGCATTGATGCGCGGACCTATTTTGAACACAATGTCTCCGACAGTGATTTCTTTCTCGGATAATCCGCAAATGTCAATAATTGCTTTAAGTCCTACGCTTGGGTTGGAATTCAACTGTTTCAGCCCATGATAAGTCAGTACACGGTTTTCTCCCATGATGGGGACAATATCAGAGGCTACACTGACTGCAACCAAATCCAAAAGGGGAGTCAGCTGGTTGAACTCGATACCGTTGTTCAAAGCAAAAGCCTGCATAAATTTGAATCCTACACCACACCCTGACAGATGTTCGTAAGGGTAAGTGGCGTCCGGGCGTTTGGCATTCAGAATAGCTACGGCAGGAGGCAGTACATCATCGGGTACATGATGGTCACAGATGATGAAATCAATTCCTTTTTCTTTTGCATATGCAATTTCTTCCACCGCTTTAATGCCACAATCCAATACGATAATTAGTTTTACACCTGTTTCGTATGCATAATCCACCCCTTTCACTGATACTCCATAGCCTTCGTTGTAACGGTCGGGAATATAGTAATCAATGTTCGAATAGAACTGCTGGAGAAACTTGTATACCAATGCTACGGCTGTTGTGCCGTCTACATCATAGTCTCCATAAACCAATATGCGTTCTTTCTTTCCCATAGCTTGGTTTAGGCGTTCTACGGCAATGCTCATATCCTTCATCAGGAAAGGATCGTGTAGTTCGCTAAGCTGTGGGCGAAAGAATCTTTTAGCCTCTGCTGCTGAGGTTATACCTCTTTCTAGCAATAGCTTACAGAGGACGGGATTGATTCCTGTCTCTTTAGCTAATGCTTTAGCTGCTTCTGTCTGTTCTTGGCTTGGAGGTTGGTAATTCCATTTGTGATTCATTTTATATATTGTTTTTTCTTTTTCTTCTCGCATGGGGAGGCTTCGCTTTTATTTGTTTCAGGCAGTCTCCAATTAATCCGTAAAGTTAGGAAAAAACAAATAAAAAAACCGTTAATTCCGTATATATTTTTACGGAATTAACGGTAGTGCTTTAAATACTAGTATATTACAGCATTATTTAATACCTAACTTTTTAGCGATTTCTTTAGGAAGTGCTTTCTTGTTGACAACGATATTCATGGTTTTATAGCGCACGAATGCTTTTGATGCATACCATACACCGTTATATTTGCCGGCTTTGCCCCAAGAGTTCTTTACCATATAGTATTCATTTCCATCCTGGTCTTTGGCGATACCATAAATCTGCATTCCGTGGTCATCGGTAGTTTCCCAGTTGTCATATGCTTCCTGGCGTTCTTCCTGAGTGCACCATTTCTGAGGTTGCGGTTTGCTGTTCAGTTTCTTTTCTTCCGGTTTCATTTTCAGCCAATGTGCCATGTCGGAACCACTTAATTCCTGTACTTTTTCAGCATCGGGCATCACTGCGATACCATCGCGGGTAAATCCTTGTTCGCTGACGTCAGACCCCCATGCAATAGTATAGCCGGTATTGATGGCATTGTCAAATACTTCCATCAGTTCGTCAATTGGTAGGTTGTAAGATTGTCCCCAACGCCAGTTGTCCTGAATTTCAAGAACAAACGGTTCATAGAACGGATGATGGGTGTAAGAAGTCAATGAAATATAATCGTCCGGATTCAGTCCGGTTGATTCGAAGAATGACTGCGGAGTATATTCTTTCCCTTTGTAAGTGAATTTTTCGGGACATTCACCCAAATAAATGTCATGGATGGCAGCAATAGCTTTCTTCCACAGCGGTTTACGGTTTTCGTCTGTTTGGAGCGAACGGTGTTTTCCTTTTGCGATGGCAGCAACAACCGCATCAGATACGGCAGTCAGTTCTGTATGGTTACTTAATGTATCTCCATACATCACACCCGGGCGCATTTCTTCTTCCGGCACCAAACCGAATTTTTTCATACCATATATTACATCATAGAAAGAACCTCCTTGTGAGAAAGATACATCTCCATGAGTGCGCACTGCTGCATCGGCACGGTCAAGATAAGTTTGATGTACGATGTACATTTCGGACAAGTCGTATTCTCCTTTTCCCATACGGAGTAATTCTGATTCCAAAAAGGCCATACTTGAGTAGCACCAGCAAGTTCCTGCACGGTTTTGGTTCTTAATAGAAGTAATAGGAAGTTCCTTTACGGTAGTAAATACAAATCCTTCTTCTTTAGGTTCTTCTTTTGCTTCTTGAGCCGACAGACTCATGCTGAAGAGTCCGGCTGCGGCGAGTAATGTAAATCTTTTCATTCAGTGATAATAGTTTTGTTTGATATTAAATTATTATTCATTCATAATTGCTTCTACCTCTTTGATGGTGATGGGGATGCGTTTTTCTCCGGTAAAACGAGAGCCTTCGGGGGTAATCAGAATATCATCTTCCAGACGTATGCCGCCAAAGTCTTTAAATTTATCAATTGCATCGTAATTCAGGAAGTCGGTATGCATCTTTTCGGCTCTCCACTTGTCAATGAGAGCGGGAATAAAGTAACAGCCCGGTTCGTCTGTGATAACAAAACCTTCTTGCAGACGGCGTCCCATGCGCAAAGAAGCAAGTCCGAATTGTGACGAAGGGCGTACTTCATCGTCATAACCGACATAAATCTGTCCCAGATCTTCCATATCATGTACATCCAGTCCCATCATGTGGCCCAATCCGTGAGGGAGGAATAAGGCATGTGCACCGGCTGCAACAGCTTCGTCTATATTGCCTTTCATCAGTCCCAGGTCTTTCAGTCCTTGTGCCAATACTTTACATACTTCTTGATGTACCGACATGTAAGTGATGCCCGGTCGGGCAATTTCCAATGCTTTGTCGTGGCAGGCCAATACTATATTATATACGTCTTTTTGACGTCCTTGGAATTTTCCACCGACAGGAACGGTACGGGTATGGTCGGAACAATAATTGCTCAGTCGTTCTGCACCTGCGTCGGTCAGCATCATGCGTCCTACTTCCAAAATGTGGCTGTGGTCGTGGTTATGCAATGTTTCACCATGCTGAGTCAGTATAGTGGCAAACGAAGTCATGCTTCCATAAGAAGAAGCGATGCCGTCCAATACTCCGGCAATATATTGTTCTTTTACTCCCGGTTTGCATAAACGCATGGCAGCGGTATGCATTTCATAGCCGATATTGCAAGCCAAGTCAATTTCTTCTATTTCACAGGCTTCTTTTACAGAACGTAAAGCAACGACGGCTTTGATCAGTTCCAGTGAAGCATATTTTTTAACGATAGAAGCACGGATACCGGTCAGCTCTTCCAACAGCATCATATTATCATAACGATAGGGAGGAAGAAAGTGAACTTTTCTGCCTTGTGCAATGGCTTTTCCCACTATTTCTTTCAGTTGTGCAAAAGGAAAACTCTGCTGAACACCTACCTGTGCGGCCAAGTCCTTGACGCTTGGTTGAGGTCCCATCCAGATAATATCGTCCATATCGACATCATTGCCAAAGAAATAGTCTTCTCCTGCTTCAACGTCCATCACTCCTGCATATCCCGGATGAGAATGACCGAAGAAATAGAGGAAAGAACTGTCTTGACGAAATTTATATGTATTATCCGGGTAGTTTGCCGGAGCTTCGTTATTGCCTAGTATAAGGATAAGGCCGTTTTGCACTTTATTTCTCAGTGCTTGCCGACGGTTTTTATAAATAGCAGAATCAAACATGGTTAACTTGATTTTAATTGAATATTAATGAACTGTTTGCAAATGTAACAATTATAATTTTAAATTCATGCGCAGAAGTTTAAAAAATAATCACTGCGGAGTGACTTTGACCTTATTTATCCCTGTATATTTTTCTATTCTTTCTTGTATAAACGGGAATTTCTTAATAACTTGCCACATGTTTTCAATGAGATTTTTATTAAATCTGTTTCTTTTAACTTCTTAATAACTAACCAAATGAATGGAATGATAAGCCGAAGCCTGATGGGGGTCTTTTGCAGTGCTTGCTTTTCGGTGATGAATGCACAAGACCGTCCCAATATTGTAGTATTTATTGTGGATGATATGGGGTTGATGGATACTTCTGTTCCTTTTGTAACAGACCATCATGGAAATGCGGTAAAACAACCGTTGAATGAATGGTATCGCACTCCTAATATGGAACGCCTTGCCAAACAGGGTATTCGTTTTTCTACTTTTTATGCTCAGAGCGTGAGCTCCCCTTCAAGGGCTTCTATAATGACAGGGCAGAATGCAGCCCGGCATCGCACTACAAATTGGATTCAGCCGGAGAATAACAACCGTACTCCTTATGGACCGTTGGATTGGAATTGGAAAGGACTGACTCGTAATAATCTCATTTATCCTTATGTATTGGAACAGGCGGGCTATAAGACCATTCATGTCGGTAAAGCGCATTTTGGCTGTATAGGCAGCGAAGGGGCTGATCCTAAGAATTTAGGCTTTGACATTAATATAGCCGGTTCTGCTATCGGCAGTCCGGGCAGTTATTATGGAGAAAACGGTTATGGGGCGATAAAAGGAGCAAAGTCTCGCGCTGTTCCCGGTTTGGAGCAGTATTTTCATACCAACACTTTTTTGAGCGATGCACTGACATCGGAGGCGGATAAAGAAATAGAGAAAGCTGTTGCCGAAAAACGACCTTTTTACTTAAACATGGCTCATTATGCCGTTCATTCTCCTTTCGAGACAGACAAACGGTTTATAGGACATTACACAGACCCGAAGAAGAATCAACAAGCATGTGCCTTTGCCACTTTAATCGAAGGTATGGATAAATCATTGGGAGATTTGATGGATAAATTGGAAGAATTAGGTATTGCTGAGAATACATTGATTATCTTTTTGGGGGATAATGGAGGTGATGCCCCTTTGGGGGGAGCTGCGGATTATGGCTCGTCAGCACCTTTTAAAGGTAAAAAAGGTTCGGAATATGAAGGCGGAGTGAGAGTGCCTTTCATTGTTGCCTGGGCGCATCCTGATGCGGAAAATAAGTTTCAGAAAGCTTTTCCCGTTGCACAAAATGCCATACAGACACAGATGGGGACAGTGATGGATATCTATCCCACCGTATTGTCTGTTGCCGGAGTAAAAGTACCGGAAAATCATATATTGGACGGCTCCACCCTTGAAAGAATGATAGCAGGCAAGAAGGATAAAGCACATCGGGATGACTTCCTGATGCATTTCCCTCACGAACACCGTGGCAGTTATTTCACTTCATACCGCAAAGGCGACTGGAAGCTGATTTATTATTATAACCCGGAACATCCCGATGCTCCTTATTATAAGCTGTTTAATCTGTCAGAAGATCCCTATGAGAAGAATGATGTGGCAAAAGCAGAGCGGAAGAAAGCCAAAGAATTGTTTGGGCTGATGGTGAAAAGATTAGAGATGGAAAAGGCACTCTATCCCATCGACAAGGATAAAAATGAGTTAAGACCTTTTTTTATAGCAAAATAATTTTTGAAGAAAAGATGTTTGAATATTCATCGAAAAAGATAACTTTGCGCCGAACTTTAATGGGAGGCTGTTTGTTCCTTGACTTTGATTATGAAAATAGACGATAAAACAGGATTGGTATTGGAAGGAGGAGGCATGCGTGGGGTATTTACCTGTGGCGTGCTGGATTATTTGATGGATAACGAAATCTGGTTTTCTTACGGAGTAGGAGTATCGGCGGGTGCGTGCAACGGGCTTTCGTATATGTCCCGTCAGCGAGGGCGTGCAAAATTCAGCAATATCGATTTGTTGGATAAGTATCATTATATCGGTATCAAGCATCTGTGGAGCAAACATAGCATCCTTGACCAAGAATTGCTTTACGAGCATTTCCCTAAAGAAATCCTGCCATACGATTATGAAACGTATGCAAAGAATCCGGCACGTTTCGAAATGGTGACCACCAATTGTCATACCGGGCGCGCCTGTTATCTGGAGGAGAAGTACGACCGGAAACGTATTATAGACATAGCTAAGGCATCCAGCAGCTTGCCTTATGTGTGTCCTGTTGCATATGTGGATGGCATACCTATGCTCGATGGCGGAATTATTGATTCTATTCCTGTGATGCGGGCTTTTGAGCAGGGATATGAAAAGAATGTGGTGGTGCTTACCCGTAATCGTGGTTATCGTAAAAAGGGAAGGGATATCAAGATACCTCATTTCATTTATAAAAAATATCCTCGTTTGAGAGTGGTGCTCAGTAAACGTTGCCGCGTTTATAATGAACAATTGGAATTGGTTGAGAAGTTGGAAGATGAAGGCCGGATTATAGTGATACGTCCTCACAGACCCATGGAAGTCGACCGGATTGAAACGGATATAAAAAAGCTGACCGATTTGTATGACGAAGGGTATGCTTGTGCGAAAAAGATATTTGAGGAAAAGCACTTGCTGGAGAAGTGAATTTAGCGGAAAAACTTTTGATGAATATATTCAGGTAGCGTTATGGTTGAGGCAGTCATAACGCTAATTTTATATTATGTATTTTGTTTTCTTCCTGAATTATTGATTATATTTTGGGGTTTATGCTGATATCGGCCGGACTTCCTAATTCGTTTCATAGGATGAGCGTAATTATTTTGATAGGTAAAATCGTAAGAGTGAAGAAAAAAGCATATATTTGCAATTTTCAACTATAAGTCTTATCGTAGATTATTATACATAAAAAATATACAATGAAAAGAATAATTCCATTCTTGCTATCTGTCTCTCTTCTTTATTCTTGTCATCAGGAGGAAGAAATCAGTCTGCCGACCGATGGGCCGGTTATTAATCTTGCTGAGTTGGGACTGTCTGAAAATGATGTTGTACAGGGACGTATGCGCATTAAACTGAAAGAAGAACCTGCCGGAAATTTAAGCGAGAAGAGTATCGAAGGCGGCATATCCGCACGAATTAAAATGATAGGTCGTTCTGCTTCTGCATTGAAAATAACCCGCATGGAACGTACTTTTCCTCATGCCGGGAAATATGAAGAACGTACACGCCGTGAGGGACTGCATTTGTGGTATGATGTTTGGTATTCGGAGGATGTTTCTGTGGCGCGTGCGACCGGTGAAGTTTCAGTGCTGGAAGGGATAGAAATAGCCGCGCCTGTCGTGAAGGTGAGATCTTTGGGGGCGGACGAACCGGTTTGGCGTGCCGTCGACTTTAATGATACTTTTATTGCCAAGCAGTGGTATCTGGAAAATCCGGGTACGGAGTCGTGGCAACAATTAGGAGCCGATATCCGGGTGGCTGATGCCTGGAAAAAATGCACAGGAGACCCCCGTATCATCGTTGCCGTGATGGACGGAGGTGTTCAGGTAGACCATCCCGATTTGGTAGATAATATATGGGTGAACGAAGGAGAGATACCCGGAAACGGTATTGATGATGACGGGAATGGTTATATAGACGATATAAACGGTTATAATTTTATGTATGATTCCGGTAAACTGACTCCCATGAAACATGCTACGCATGTGGCGGGAATCATAGCGGCGAGTGGAAATAACGGTAAGGGAATTGCCGGAATAGCAGGAGGAAACGGTACGGCGGGAAGTGGCGTAAAACTGATGTCTACCCAAGTGCTGGGGGCTACAAGTTCAAATAATACAGCTGCGGCTATTAAGTATGGTGCCGATAATGGAGCGGTTATCAGTCAGAACAGCTGGGGTTATAATACGACCACTACCAGTGTTTCGTATATTGATCCTGCGGATAAAGCGGCAATTGACTATTTTATCAAGTATGCCGGATGCGACAATGATGGCAATCAATTGCCCGATAGTCCGATGAAAGGCGGTATTGTAATCTTTGCTGCAGGTAATGATAATGTGTCTAATCCCGGTACGGCTTCTCCGGCAGATTATGATGCGGTGGTGTCGGTGGCTGCCATTGCTCCGGACTATACAAAGGCTTCTTATTCCAACTATGGTTCATACATTGATATTTCGGCTCCCGGAGGTAACTTGAATGGTAATGGAATGGTATATAGTACTATTCATAATTCTTCTTACGGGGATATGAGTGGAACTTCTATGGCTTGTCCGATGGTGTCGGGGGTAGCTGCGTTAGTTATTCAGAAATATGGATTGAACGAACGGGGATTTACTCCTGACAGGTTAAAAGAAATACTCTTCAAGAGTGCTTATGATGTGGATAATTATAATCCGAAATATGCCGGACAACTCGGCTATGGTTGTGTAGACGCTACTGCGGCATTGGGAATTGAAGTAACGGATGAGATGCCGACGCTGACATTGAAAAACAATAAAGTGAGTGATGGAAACTTGCTTTTTTGGGTAAACTATCAGTTGGCCGGTAATGCACGTATCATTATTTATAATAGTACGGGTGGAAAGGTATTCGACTCAAAAAGAGGAGTAATGGCTATGTCTATCACAACAATAGATGTAAGTAAGTTGGCTGCCGGATATTACACGATGGAATATCAATGCAACGGCCGCACGATGAAACAGAACTTTATTAAATATTAATCCGGTAGAAGAATAAACAGTAGAATATGAAGAAAACGATATTTTGTGTAATAGCTCTTGGCATGTCGGTTGCCACAGTTTATGGGCAGGATGAGGTAACTGCTATCAATACGGGTGCTGCCAATTTCCTGACTATCATGCCCGATGCTCGCACCGCTGCATTGGCCGGTGCAGGTGTTTCACTCACCGGAAATGAGAATGCCATTTTTTTGAATGGCGCGACCATTGCAGCGGATAAAAACTGCCGGGGAGGTGCTTCTTACACGTATGTTCCGTGGATGCGCGATTATCAGTCAGGTTATTCGTTGCATACATTGGGAGGTTTTTATAAGATAGACGAAAAGAATGTGATTCTGGCAGGATTTCGTTATTATAATTATCCGAAATTGGGTGTGCTCGAGACCGGAGGAGAGAGTATACGTCCGAAGGAATTGGCTGCCGAGGTGGGTTATGCTCGTGAGTTAATCAAGAATCTTTCTGTGTCGGCTACTTTCCGTTATATTTATTCGGATATGGGAAAGGTGGGTAATGACCGGGGAGCAAGTACAGTTGCTTTTGACTTAGGCGCTTTTTATACAAAGGCGATTGCCAGGATGGAAGGGGCGAGTTGGTCTGCCGGATTGCAGGTGAGCAATCTGGGGCCAAAGATTAAATATCCCAAATCCAGCGAGTCTCTGCCGATGATGGCCAAAGTAGGCGGTTCGGTAGACTTGCCGTTTTCACAGATGCACCGTCTGATGATGACGGTCGATTTAGGTTATCGTTTGGCTCCTTCGGATGTGCAGGCTGTGAATGTGAGTGCCGGAGCAGAATATACGTTGGCAGAGCATTTTATGTTTAGAGGCGGTTACCATTATGGAGACAAGGAAAAAGGCGATCATAGCTTTGCCACTGTGGGTGCAGGAATGAACCGTTACGGTGGACATTTGGATTTTGCATGGTTGTTTGCATCGGATGACTGTCCGTTCCGAAATACATTTTGGGCGACTCTTGGATATTCTTTCTGATGATATAAATAAAAGGGAGTGTGTCAAAACATGGATAATGCTGTCGTTTAGTTCGTAGGGGCGAGGTGCACTCGCCCGAAAACAGTTTACTTTGTGTCTTTGGGCAGGCAACCCCTGTCCCTACAGCTGATGATTGGATAGGTCATTTTAGTTTTGCCACACTCTCTTTTATTTATGCCTTGTTGTAATGCCCTGGTTCTAATGATTATCGTTCATTTGCTTCATGCGGCCGATCAACAGGTAATTATTGTCATTTTCTTGGATGGAACTTGCCAGTGTGTTTACCTTCTCCCTAATTTCAGGTAACAGGTTGGTTGTCTTGAGTGCTGTTTCCAGCTCCTCTTTCAACACACCGGGGTCTACGTTGCGAATGTAATACCCGTTCCGGCAACTTGCGAACCAAAAAGCATCTCCTCCTCCCAAAAAGTCATTGTGTACTTTGTACAATCCTCCTTTCAGTGTTTTTTTGTCTACAATAAAATTTCGGTGCTCTCTTGTTTCGCTGCCACCGTGATTGTCTGTTTGCTCCATTTTTCCTACGACAGTCCCAATAAAGCAAGTCGGGTATTCGTATTGCCAGTGAATTGGGATTTTTCCACCAGAGAAATGGATGGTAAAGGTCGGCTGTAGCTTGTTCTGTGCATAATCGTAATGATACAAGGTATCTGCTTTTTCTATATGAAAGTCCAGAAAGGAGAAATCAAAGGCTTCCGTGTTGTTGTTATGGTAAATGTCGTTGCTGTAATCGGGCTTCATCTCTGTTATGGGAGAAAGCTCGGCAAGTCGGTTACCTTCGAAGTCTTGTACCCAAATCATTCTTGGATTGTTTTTCCAAGGCAGCGTGGCTACAGTAATCCGCCCTTTGTCTCCGTCTGCATAGAAGACGGATTTGGGGAGCATCCATTTTTCTGCTTCATCTATCAGGGGAATGTTTTTTTGCAATTCTCCGTTCAGATTGTAAGTGATGAGTTTGGTTGCATTCCATGGCATGAGGTAGATGCGGTCATGCTTTTCATCCAGTTGGAAAGGCCCTACCTGAGTATATTCTCCGGGACCGTTTCCCACTGAGCCGATGTTACGCAAAAACTTCCCTTTACGGTCGAATAATTTAAAAGGTATGTTTTGAGAACAGTGGATTAGAATGTAGTTATCCGATACAGTTACGCTACTGTTTCTTACCAGTGCTTCGTCCTTATTGTCCAACTTTACAATATCCAAGTCTTCAATGAAATAACTGAGTGGCAAGTGGATGGAATCTTTAACGGCTGTCCAGTCGCATACCATGAGGGTTGTTCCGTTTGTTTTCACTTCGGCTGCTACAGTGGGCAATTCGTTCCATATCTTTGAATCGTCCGATGCCGTGTTGTCGTTCTCTTTTTGTTTGTTGTTGCAGGCTGTTATAATCAAGGTTGCCAAAACCCAAAAGAAATGTGTTCTCATACTTTGTAGTTTTAAAATTTACCGCAAAGTTAGGTATGAAAGGGATTTGATTGTAAAATCGTGATGGACAACTAAAAAATATTATATTGTTGTGTATTAGCTATTTATTTGTTTTATGTGATGGACAATTAATACTTTTGCAAGTATTCGTCCAATGAAATTCCTTCATCGGAGGTGATACCGAGTTTTTCTTTCATTCGTAGCTTCTTCTTGCTGACAGAGTTTCGGCTTATACAGTAAATGTTCGACATGTCGTGTAGGCTGACATTGATTTTTATCAGGCAACAGAAGTTAATGTCCGCTACACTCAAGGCGGGAAATTCCTGTTTCAGGCGTGTTGTGAAATGGTCATAGTTACTGTCGAGTATGACTCTTATTTCCCGCCATTCATTGTCTGTCAATGATATTTGCCGGTTGTTATTCTTGTTTTCTTCTGTGTCATTGTCTAAAGAAGGTAGTTTTTTGAATACTTCCATTTTACGAAGCAGCTCTTCGCGTAACATGCCGGCCTTCTCTCTGAGGACACTTAATTCTTCTGCTTGTTTCAGCAGTTTGTTTTCTTGCTTCAGTCGGTCGCTTTCTTGTTGAAGCAGCCTTTTCATTTCTTCTTTTCTTTTGTATTGGAGATAGAACAGGAAGGCACTGACAATCATGGAGAGGATGAATGTAAGTAGCAATATGAGGTTGATATGACGTTGGCGTACAATTTCCAGTGCATTGATTTCTGTTTCCAGCTTTAGTTCGTTATACTGGCTGGCACTGGCTTGATGGTTATAGGCTGAATAGATGTTATGAAGGAAAGCAATGGCATTTTCATGTTTGCGGAATGCCTTTTCAGGAGAGCCGATGTGCTCGTACAGGTGAGAGAGGCGTAGTGCGGCTTCACTTGCCAAAAATATATTGCTTGATTGGGATACCAGATTATAGTAATAACAGGCGGAGTCTTCCCGGTGCATGAGCTCGTAAACATGAGCTTTGTACATGTTGTGCAAAGGAATGTCGTTTCGCTTCATATATCGACGGGATTGTCGTAGGGCTTGCAGGGCTTCGGAGAACTGGCCTTGTGCTGTGTATAAGTCGGTATATTCTTTAGCAAGGCTATAGACGAATTCGCTGTCTTTATCTTTCATGGCACAGGCTTTGGCGGAATCCAGCATTTCTTTTGCGACTCCGAATTCTTTTAGTTGGAGTAGTGTCTGAGCTTTTTCCCGATAATAATGCTTGCGGTGCAGATGAGTGGTGTCTATGCCCATTCTTTTGTTGATGTAAGCCAAAGCAGAATCTGTTTTCCCTATTTGTTTAAAGAATTGTGTTTTATATATATAGGTGCGTACAAGCTCCTGAGGGCATTGTTGTCCCCTTGCTCTTTTTTCAATTATTTGAAGCATGGAATCGGCTTTATCGTATGCTTGATTGTATAGGAATAATCTGTACCTGATGTGGTTTATCTCTTTCAGGTTTATTGTGTCTTTTGTTTTTTCATAATGTTGAGACAGTTTTTCTATCTTCTCTGCAGAATGCCGGATGAACGGTTGGGGTGAGGTGCTGAACTGAATTCGCCAATAGGTATAGACGTCTTCTCCTTCCAACTTTTCAGGTATGATTCTGTTTAAGTAAGTGAGCGTGCTGTCTATTTGTTTATCTGCATAGAATTGTTCAGCTTTTTGCAGCCATAAGTCATTTTCTCGTACAGAACAGGCGGTAAGTAAGAGGAGCAGGGAAAATATTGAGAGAGACTGTAACTTCATGCGGACATTTGATAGGGAATGAAAAGAGGATGTCCCATTTTGATGAAACATCCTCTGTATAAAATTCTGTTTTATTTGATATTATTTGGCGAAGCTCACCGCACGTGTCTCGCGGATAACTGTTATTTTTACCTGTCCCGGATAAGTCATTTCATCTTGAATCTTCTTCGCAATTTCTCCTGACAGGCTTTCAGTCTGCTTATCGTCAATCTTGTCGGCGCCTACGATAACACGTAGTTCACGACCGGCTTGGATAGCGTATGTCTTTGTTACTCCCGGATAAGACATGGCCAACTGTTCGAGGTCATTCAATCGTTTGATATAAGCTTCTACTATTTCTCGGCGCGCTCCCGGACGTGCACCTGAGATAGCGTCGCACACCTGAACGATAGGAGCCAACAGGCTGGTCATTTCCGTCTCATCGTGGTGAGCACCGATAGCATTGCAGATATCCGGTTTTTCTTTGTACTTCTCTGCAATCTTCATACCTAGCAGTGCGTGCGGCAATTCCGGTTCTTCATCAGGCACTTTACCGATATCATGCAAGAGTCCGGCACGTTTGGCCTTCTTCGGATTCAATCCCAATTCGGAAGCCATCACAGCACAGAGGTTGGCTGTTTCGCGGGCATGTTGCAATAAGTTTTGGCCGTATGAAGAACGATATTTCATCTTACCGATGATGCGAATCAATTCAGGGTGTAAACCATGAATACCCAAGTCGATAGTGGTGCGTTTACCGGTTTCGATGATTTCGTCTTCTACTTGTTTACGCACTTTGGCAACCACTTCTTCGATACGTGCCGGATGAATACGTCCGTCTGTCACCAACTGATGAAGTGCCAGGCGGGCTATTTCGCGGCGAACCGGGTCGAATGCAGAAAGCACGATAGCTTCCGGGGTGTCGTCCACTACGATTTCAACACCTGTTGCTGCTTCCAAGGCACGGATGTTACGTCCTTCACGACCGATGATGCGACCTTTGATTTCATCGGATTCGATATGGAATACGGTGACAGAGTTTTCGATAGCTGTTTCTGTAGCAACTCTCTGAATGGACTGGATAACGATTCGTTTGGCTTCCTTGTTGGCTGTCAACTTGGCATCGTCCATGATATCATTGATGTAAGAAGCAGCTTGTGTTTTGGCTTCCTCCTTCAAAGAGTCCACCAAACGTTCTTTGGCTTCTTCGGCAGACAGACCGGATAGTGCTTCCAGCTTTTCGCGTTCTTGCATCTGTAGTTTATCAAGTTCCTCTTTTTTCTTGTCTACAATAACAATCTGTGCTTCCAGATTCTCTTTGATAGCTTCAGCTTCTGTACGTTTACGTTGTACTTCTTCTTGTTTTTGATTCAGCATCAGTTCGCGCTGTTTCAACTTGTTTTCGGCTTGTTGGATTTTCTGGTTGCGCAATGCAACTTCTTTTTCCAAGTCGGCCTTTTTATTTAAGAATTTCTCCTTAACTTCGAGAAGCTTGTTCTTCTTAATTACTTCAGCTTCTGTTTGTGCTTCCTTAATGATGATATCATACTTAGATTTCAGGCCATATCTGAAAAGCATGTATGATAACCCACCACCTACAGCGAAACACACAATTGCTATTATTACTGTTGTTACCATTGTTATTAATTTATATAAATAAAAAACGCACAACCATTCTGCCAAGAACTCTTCTCTTGACAGTTAAGTTGTGCGTGAATATCTTTAATTTAAAATTTTAAACTATCCGTTTTTACTAAGATATTGCTCTATCTCTTTTGTTAGCTCTTTTAACTTCTCCTGATAAGGTTCAGTATTATTTTTGTCTTTCATAGAAATGTTTTCAAAAGCTAATTCCAACGCAGCCATTGCCCAATGCCTTGTAGGGCTGAAATCAGGAAAGCGGCTACGGTATTTGTTTAGTTTATTATCAATCTGTTTGGCAGCGTTCCTATATAACAGTTCATCTTCCCGACGAATAGTTAAAGGGTATCTTTCGTTGTCAATCAGCAAATGTATTTTCATCACATCGTCCATCATACTATCGTTTTATTGTTTTAAAATCCTATTGGCCTTTTAATAAAGCGATGCATCTGTCGACTTCACGCACAAGCTTTGACAATCTTTGTTTTGTATCTTTGATATCATTATTGTGGATACTGATTGTCCTCGCCATTTTTAAATTGGTATACATTGCTTCCAATTCTTTACGACTATTTTCTACTTGTTTTATCTCTTCGTCTTTTTCGGCGAGAAGTTGCTTCAACCGGGCATTTTCACGTGTTAATTCGTCGTGTAAATACATAAAATGTCTCAGTCTTGCTTCAAAAGTACTTAATAGCTTTTTGTCTTCTTCAGTCATTTTATACCAAAATTGTACACAAATATATAGGATTGAAAGCAAACAAGAAAATATTTTGAAAGGAATTTATCAATCCCGACCAAAAAAACTTTTTTTAAGTCTTTTGCAACTCCTTTTTTTATGTCTTTCTGTCGGTTTACTTTTTCAGCGTTTTGTATGAAAGGATATGCCAGGTAGTGCCAATAGCTATGGCGAGTAATATTATTTTCAACCAAAGGTAGGGGGCTATTTGGAAAATGCAATAACTGAGTGTTATCCATATCAATGATAAGGAAATGATTTTTGCACGTAGGGGGATAGCGCGGTATTCGCGGAAGTTTTTAATATAAGGTCCCAGTTGTTTTTGTTGGATTAGCCAACGATACAGACGTGGAGAACCGCGAAAATAGAATGCGGCGGATAATAATAAAAAAGGGGTGGTAGGCAGAAGAGGTACAAAGATTCCGATAATGCCTAATACCAGTGATATCGTTCCGGTGACGGTATAGAAAATTTTCATGGATGCAAATATAGACCAAAAAATGAAAAAATAGGGATAACTGTTCTATATTCTTAACCTGTTGGCGGAATTAATTTAGTGCATACTTAATTCTGCCAATGGGCTTGTCGT
>ENA-OROH01000303-OROH01000303.1-human-gut-metagenome-genome-assembly--contig:-NODE-303-length-59267-cov-13.239242_pt1 | contig 59267 bp, 58 predicted proteins | sample MGYA00242125_ERZ509042 | MGnify/ENA primary metagenome ERZ509042 (study PRJEB26280, sample SAMEA2338738) | human gut metagenome | biome: human gut; feature: human-associated habitat; material: faeces... | reverse complement strand
CGGTTCTATTGTTTAACTTTTAATTTTTCGGTAAAAATTTACCGAAGTATTGATTTAATAAAGAAGGGAAATATTGATATAATAAATCGGGATTGATTTCTTCGATAAGCAGGTTTCCATTACCCCAACGAGGAAAGAAACGAAAGTTTTCAATTAAATCATTCTTGATTTTTCCTTGTGCAATCATTTTGTCGTCTTCCCTATCATACACAGCATAACAACGATTACCATCATATCCATAACTAAATATAAAATGATGATCCGTAACAAAAAAATGTTCTTTCAACAAATAAGTAAAGTCTGGACTTGAAATATCATATTCCTCTATATTCTCACCATCAGGAAAAGCTCTTTCACTAAAACATATCTGACATGCTTGATCAAACTGATCCCCGCTATATATCATATTCCCATATATGGGAGAGATAAAAGGTATATTATTCACTTTCGAAAACACATCTATCCCACCATAATTATAAGTAGCCAGTTCTTCTCTTGGTAGTATATTCTCTATATAATTACCGTTTTTATCTATCAAAGAAAAGCGATAATCATCTTTTTGACCAGAAGGCTCATTGTATAGAAAAATCTTTTCGCCTGAAATAAGAAACTGGCTCGCCATAGTACGATATTTAACCATCCCTTCATACGATAAATCTTCATTATACTTCAAAACCGCTTGACGTGGAAAATCTAATACATATAAACAATCATCTTCAACATCAAAATCCATTATTTGGACATACTCTCCTGGCCCATTTCCGACTTTAAACAAAGACTGAAGATATTCACCACTTTCTCTGAAAATAAAAATTGCATTATTAACTCGATCCAACACAAACAACTTTTCATTTACCTTTTTTATTTTATCAATACTTGACAACAAACAATTTTCATTCGTTTCAAGAGGTATTATTTTATAATTTCGGATGAAAGAAGAAGCTAAATATTCTTCATCTGCTTGATCAACTGAGACCTTTACTATTTTTTCATTTGCATCCAATTGTCTTTGGCACGAAGAAAAGAAACATATTCCTCCCACAAACCAACAAGCATAAACCAATAACAAAACTAGTTTTTTCATTTTCATATTTAATAATAATTAATCCTTGTTTTTCTAAATCAAGTTACTTACAAAATTTCTTATTCTATCAATAATATCCATTTGTCTGTTCATTGGTAACCTGTCCTGTTTCATAGATTGGTTGGCGTGGACACATTCTAACTTCAGCATCAAACTTATTCGGGTTAAACCGTTTATAAAACTGATCATATTTCTTAGCCGGGATGGAAGTACCACGACTCCAGCCAATTTCCTTGCCACCTAATGCCGAAGGTCCCCAATGAACACTCAAGCCGATACGTAAATCCTGCCACCTTTCCAAAGCCTTTTCCGGAGATTTCAAATCCGGATTCAAATCGCCTCCGCCACTTAATACAGATGGAATATGGATATATTCTTTTAAGTGCTTGCACCAATTTTCCGTTTCGTTTTCATGATTTATCCATTTAAGTTAAGTCTGATAATTTCCTATGATACAAAGATAAGGAGAAGTAAATATAGTTTCATCATGATTGGGGGAAGAAAAGCACAAATTCCGATCATTCTCCCTACTATTCTCTAAAAGAATCTACATAAACAATAAAAAAAGAAGGTCTACCTAACAATAGGCAGACCTTCTCTTTATCTTAGTAAACCGTATATTATTATTAAGCTTCTGCTTTGATTTCCTGTACAGAAACGAATGAACGGTTTTCTTTTCCCTTGTGGAATGTAACAACACCATCAACCAATGCATACAAAGTATGATCTTTTCCCATACCAACGTTTACACCCGGATGATGAGCTGTACCTCTCTGACGTACGATGATGTTACCTGCTTTAGCAACTTCACCACCGAACAACTTAACACCTAATCGTTTGCTTTCTGATTCACGGCCGTTCTTAGAACTACCAACACCTTTCTTATGTGCCATTTCTTCTTACTCCTTTTAAACGTTAAGCAACAACTTCTTTAATCAATACTTCTGTGAACTGCTGACGGTGACCGTTCAATTTACGATAACCTTTTCTTCTCTTCTTGTGGAATACCAATACCTTGTCACCCTTTACAAGCGGAGAAACTACTTCACATACTACTTTTGCGCCCTCTACTACCGGAGCACCAACTTTTACTTCGCCGTTGTTATCTACTAATAATACTTTGTCGAATTCAACAACTGCGCCATTTTCAGCGTTCTGAATGTGGTGAACGAACAATTTTTTGCCCTGTTCTGCCTTGAACTGCTGACCGTTAATTTCTACAACTACGTACATCTGTCTTTTTATCTTTAAACAGGTTTGGTCCCGGGGGTGAGTATTCTTTCTGATACTACTTTTCTACCCTCTGCGGAAAATCGGTTGCAAATTTAGATATTAAATATGAATCATACAAACTTTCAATGTTTTATTTTCCTATTTTTCTTCGCTTTCCCGAACGAACAACTAATCTCCTCATGACGTTGTCTTACCCAATTAACATCAAGTATCCTTCAATTAAGTTAGAATCTTGTGGATTTCTCTTCAAATATACCGATATTTAATTACATCACATTGGTGAATTAATTAATTCACAAATATAAATCAATCAACTCACAATTGTGATGCAATCAATTCACATATATGAATTAATTAGTTTAAAAGATATTTTACTTAAAAAGAGAATTAAGATCAAGAAACAAACCCTCTTTTTCATCAGCAATCAAGACATAAAAAAGGATTCACGCCTTTATTCAACTTGATATATATCAAAAAACAAGTATTTCCGGAAGTCTGGTTATTTATTTTAACGGATAGAACAACCATGAAACGTTTCATTTATACTATTTTTGCTTTACATGAACATTTAAAGTCTATTTACTATGTCAAACAGAAGAATTTTTTTGAAAAACATCTCCCTCCTAACCTTGGGAGGTTTAGCTAGCCAATCGGTGCTGGCATCTAATAAATCAGCAGAGTTTCTAGCGAGTGCTGGTTCCGTTTCCAATAATGCTGCCAAAAAACAAATGGGATTGCAAACGTATTCTTTAGGGCAGGAATTATTAAAAGACATGCCAAACGGGTTGCAACGTCTGGCAAAAATGGGATATACCGAACTGGAAATATTCGGTTATAAAGAAGACAGCGGTAAATTCGGCGATTATTCGGCTGACAATACCACATTCATTGCGCCTAAGGATTACAAGAAGATGGTAGACGATGCCGGAATGAAGATTACCAGTTCACACCTCTCACCTTCTTTACGGGACTATACCAAAGAGAACATGTCTAAATTTGAAGAATTCTGGAAGAAGGCTACCGATATCCATGCTGAACTTGGAGTTACGTGTATGGTTCAACCCAGTCTTCCACGAATCGAAAACGAAGATGATGCCAAGCGGGTTTGCGACATCTTTAACCGGGCTGGTGAGATAACGAAAAACGCAGGTATCCTTTGGGGCTACCATAATCATAGCAACGAATTTAAGCGTGTATTGAAAGCAGGAGAGAAACCAGATCCAAACCGGAAGCCTTGGGATAAACCGCAAGGTACTTATATTGAAGAATTGTTCCTGAAGAATACCGATCCAAGCAAGGTCATGTTCGAACTGGATGTTTACTGGACGGTTATGGGACAGCAGGACCCACTGGAATGGCTGGAAGATTATCCCAACAGATTCAAATTATTACACATCAAAGACCGTTGGATTATCGGTGATTCCGGTATGATGAACTTCCCGAATATCTTCAAAAAAGGATATGAAATCGGTATCTTAGGCTATTATGTCGAACTGGAAGGCGACCGGAAAGGACGTACACAATTCGAAGGTGTTGAGAAGAGTGCACAATATCTGCAAAACGCAGACTTTGTTAAATAACGTCTATCAGGTATAAACATATATACATTATAATATAAGTTCACAAGGTCCATGGCTTTATAACAAGTTAGAACCTTGTGAACTTATTTGTTTTCCAACCTTTACAGACCGGAAGTATTATTTACTGACAAAGTGATATTCGCCAGAACCAACCTCAACCTCCAAAGCTGTTTCCGTATTACTTACCTGATGGATACCAGGTTGTGAAGAAACATTCACGCCATATTCTTTAGGAATCCGTATCGCAGCCGTCGTATTGCCGGGAACCACCACACGCCAGTCCAGACGATTGCCGTCACGCGTCCAGTCACTCTCAATCTTTCCGTAGACCGATTCATACGAAGCCTTGACATGATTCAAACCTTCCGGAAAGACTGGAGCCATTTCGATTTTCTTAAAGGCCTGAGCACCGTCAGCACATTTAATTCCAGCCAGGTCTTCATAATACCAGATCAGCAGATCGCCCAACAACATCACATGATTGGCCGAATTCATGGCAGGATCGGCCGTATCACCGTTCCAAAGTTCCCAAATCGTCGTAGCACCTTTATTAATCATATAGCCCCAACTCGGATATGTTTCGTTCGTAACGATCTTAAACGCCAAGTCTTTCCGTCCGTATTCCGTCAGACCACGCATCAAATGCTGGATACCCAACACGCCAGTACTAACATGGCCGCCAAAATCTTCTTCAGTCTTGCATACAATATTATCGAACACTTTCTGCTCAAATCCTTCGGGAACAAGTCCCAGACGTAAGGAAAGAATATTGGCCGTCACCGTATTGTTGCCATACTGAGCCGTCTCCCGATTGAAGAACTTGGCATTGTAAGCCTCTTTCATTTCGGCAGCACGCTTCTGGTAGGCCGGAATATCAGCCGTCTGTCCGCATAACTCGGCAAACTTAACCATCTTATTCAGCAAATCATAGTAAACTGTCGTACTCAGAATAGCACCGTCCGTTTTACGATCCGGATCTTGTGAATGAATCAGATGCTGTTCTTCGGGCGGCATACACCAGTCTCCATACGTATCCTTAACAATCACACCATCTTTCATTGCTACTTCTTCCATGTGTTGCATCCAGCGTTTCATCGAAGGATAATGTTTCCGGATCGCACTGTCGTCACCAAACTGGCGATAAAGCATATCGGCCACATAAAAATAAGCCGAAGGCCACGTCACATCGTCGGCATAGATTTCCCAATACTTCGGAGACACCACCGAAATACTTCCGGTTTCATTCTGCGAATCTTCAATATCCTGCAACCATTTATTATATAAAAGTGCATTATTGAACAAGTAGGCTTCGCCACTGGCTCCCGTTGCCCGGTCGCCCAACCAACCCAAACGCTCATCACGCTGCGGGCAGTCGGTCGGCATGCCCCGGTAATTACTGCGAATACCCCAGAATGCATTCTTATGGATCTGATTTACCAACGCATTCGAACTCTCAAACTGACCGGAAGTAGACATTGCGTCATACACCACATAACCGGCGAAATCACGATTGGAAGGCTGATAATCCAAACCGCTAACTTCAACGTAACGAAAACCATGATACACGAAGCTCGGCTGCCAAGAGAATTCACCATCAGCCGCCGGTGTATAAACATCTGTTACTTTCGCTGAACGCAGATTCGCCACATAAAGTGTGGTATCCGGATTAAGAATCTCAGAAAAACGGAAAGTAATCGGCTGATTGTTTTTCCCTTTCAGTTTTACACCCAGCCAACCTACCATATTCTGGCCCATATCCAAGATAAACTTCCCATCCGAACGAGCTATTACGTTTACAGGAACGACAGTATCCTGCACCGCCAGATTCGGATTCGGCTGAGCCGTCAGCTTTCCTCCCGGCTCTTTCATCACGTCTGCTGTTTTCCAGGCCGAATCATCAAACGATAAGGTATTCCAGCCCTTCAATTCTTTCCGGGCATCATATTCTTCACCGTCAAATTCATTGTTCGCTACAATCGGTCCCTGCGAAGTGACTTTCCAACTCGTATCACTGACAACCTGATCAACGCTACCATCGGTATATTCTACTTCCAGCTGAGCCAACAAAGAAGGTAAGCCCGTCGTCAGCATACCCGGAACACGCATCGAGAAATAACGTCCGTTACCTAAGACGACACCCAACAGATTCTCTCCTTGCTGTAATAAATCTGTGACGTCATATACATTATAATATACACGCGATGTATAAAGCGAAGGCATCGGAGCAAAGACATCATTGCTGATCCGCTTACCATTCAAATAAGATTCCGAAGAACCCAAACCCGAAATATACAACACAGCGCGTTTTACCTCTTTATTGACCTGAAAAGGCTTTCGCAGATAACGAGCTGCCAGCCTTGTTTCACCCTGGTCTTTCTCGCCCGGATTACTCAAAACATTCTCGCCAATCCATTGCGCTTTCCAGCCGTTGGCATCCAATATCGCCATGCCCCAAGTCTGGATATCGCTCCATTTTCCGGAACCCTGATTTGTTTTCACCTTTACCCGCCAGAAATAAGGCTTCTTAGCCTGTAAAGATTCTCCGCCATAAGCAATCCAAAGCGACTGATCTGAATCAACTTCTCCCGAATCCCACAAAAGATTCTTTTCCGCTTTCAAGTCTTCAGCCGAAGCCGCTACCTGAATTCGATAACCCGTTTGCACCAAATCCGGTTGTTCACTACGTATCTGCCAGGAAAAACGAGGATGTTCTACGTCAATTCCCTGTGGATTGTCTTTCATCTCGACCTGCAAATGACTTACCTGTATGGAATCGGAAGTAGGATTACAACCCATCATTCCTACCAAGGCTAAGCATATACTACATAAAATAATTTGTTTTTTCATTTATAATAAATTTTAGATTGTACATGATTGCCAAAGGAACAAATAAAATCCGTCACTTCACTTTAAATATTGACACGTAAACTATCTATTTTGACACAAATAAAAGTATTCATAGACAAAATACCTTTTTTAGTCGATTCTTTTTGAAAAAGAATGTCTGTTTCCGGTAATTTGTATCCCAAAAGATAAAAGATTAGACAATATGATGAACAAGACTATCAAAACAATTCTCGTTTCGGGTTTCTTCCTCTGTACGATTCCCGTCATGTCACAAGAAAAATTCCCTGATATGCAACCGCCGTTCCCTCAACAGGAAGAAGGGAAAGCTCCATTTAAGGAAATACCTAATCCGGAAAAGTCGGCAAAACGGATTACGGAAGAAATGTCAAAAGAGCTCAATCTGACGGAAAAACAACACAAGAAGGTATATAAACTGATCCTAAAAGAGCAGAAATCCCTGATAGAAAACCGTATGGGACAAATGCGTCCGCCCATGATGCTAGGAAATCCAGGAGAAGGAGAAATGCCCATGATGGGACAGCCAGGAGAACGCCCGGCGATGGGTATGGGACCAGAAGGCATGTCGCACCCAAGACCGCCTCGAATGGATGAAGATATGACAAAAGAGCTGGAAAAAGCCCGGCAGAAAAAAGAAAAGAAGCTAAAGAAGATATTAACAGACGAACAATATACCCGTTGGCAAGAAATACAATTAAAACGAAAGGACGAACCGGGAAAACCACCCGTTCCACCCGAAGAAAAATAAATCCGTCCTCAAAGCGAAAAGGATAGGCAGATTCCTGTATCTTTGCGTAATAAATCAAACATAAAAGATATGAACTATTACGAAGTCAACTTTAATTACGAATCTGCAATTGAGCCTTCAGTAGTAAGTGATATTCTGGCAGCAGAATTAGGTGAAATCGGTTTTGAGAGCTTTACGGAAACAGACGAAGGCCTGCAGGCTTATATTCAGGATAAGCTCTACTCGGAAACAGCCCTCAAGGAGAAACTAAACGATTTCCCTATTCCGGAAGTCCATATCCATTACACCTGTACGCCCATTGAAAGTAAAGACTGGAACGAAGAATGGGAAAAGAACTACTTCAAACCTATACGGATCGGACAGGAATGTATTATCCGGGCTTCGTTTCATCCGGAAGAACCGGGTTATACCTATAATATTATTATCGATCCGAAGATGGCGTTCGGAACAGGCAATCATGCAACTACCTTCCTGATGATTCAGGAAATGCTGCAATTAGACTTGCAAAGGAAAGAATTGCTGGATATGGGTTGTGGAACAGCCGTACTGGCTATTCTTGCCAAGCTGAGAGGAGCCGAAAGAGTTGTAGCCATCGACATCGACGAATGGGCTTACAATAACGCTCTGGAAAATATCCGATTGAATCATACCGAAGATATTCAAGTAGCTTTAGGTGGAGCTGAACAAATTACCCGCTTCGGACAATTCGATTTCGTGTTTGCCAATATCAACCGGAACATCCTGTTGAATGATATTTGCCAATATGTTCACTGCATGAAACCAGGAGCCAGCCTTTTCATGAGCGGTTTTTATCAAGAAGATATTCCCGTTATCCAAGCTGAATGCGAGAAAAACGGATTAAGATTCGATTCATTCCGGGAAAAAGACAATTGGGTTGCTGTAAAAGTTAGTAAGCCTGAGCAGATTTAACATATTTTACACGCTTAATCCAAACATTTTCCATATTTTCAGCGTTATATAATAAACATTTAAAAAAGAGACAGTCATGAAAAACGTTGATTCTAAATTATTATTGGGCCTTGTAGTAGGCGCAGCAGTTGGTGCAGCAGTTGGTTATTTGGCAGCAACAGACAAAAGAGAAGATTTACTGAACGAACTAAATAGCGTAGTTGGAAAGGTAAAAGAAGGATTTAACTCAGCTTTGGCAAAATACAAAGAAGGAAAAGCAGAAGCAGTTAAACCCGTAGAAGAAGTGATTGCTGAATAATGAACGACAGCGAGAAAGTATTTCAGAATCTTAAGCAAGATGTTTCAGCTTATATGGAGCTGAAGCTGGAATTACTAAAATTAAACACGTATGAGAGAACTGGTAAAGTAATTGGCCTTCTCTCATACGGGTTAATCTTATTATTCCTGGCCTTCTTTGCCGTTTTGTTCATATTTTTGGCTCTAGGATTTTTCCTCGGAGAAATACTAGATGTTCCTGGCTCCGGATTTGCCATCGTCGCATTGTTATATGTAACGATTATTTGGATCATTACTAAAAACGAAGCCAAAATACGGACAAAGATCTTGAATTTAGTAATTGCAGCCTTGGCTGCCAACGACGACAAACAAAACACAAAAGACGATGAACCATCCGCAACAGACGCCGCTGGAAAAACTGTTGGCTGACAAACAACGTATCCAGCAAGCATGTCTGGAACAAGAGAATAAAATAAACAAGACGTTTACTTATATCCAAGAAAACGCCGGATCGTTGTTGCTCTCCGGATTGTCATCGTTATTATTCCCTGCCAAACCGGATAAGAAAGGAGAAACAGCCCAAGGTTCAGTTGCATCGGCAACACCAGCAACAACCTCACCACTCGGGCTATCTGATTATTTATCCGTAGGAAAAGCCTTAGCGCCATTAGCATGGGAAATTATTCAGCCCCTAGTAGTCAGTTGGGGTATTCGTACAATCCGGAAAAAGATAACAAACCTATTTTCTCCCTCCCAAAAATCATCGGAGAAGAAGAAGTAAGGATTAATTTATGTTAGAAGCTACACTTTTTCATTGGATTTTCATCCGAAAACAAAAAACATAACTAAATTTGCAGTCGAAAAACAAGGGGACTTTGAAAGAGGTCGCCGAGACCAAATAAGAAGAACAATTTTTTAATAAACCCATAAAAAGTTTTATTACAATGATTAAAGTAGGTATTAACGGTTTCGGTCGTATCGGCCGTTTTGTATTCCGTGCAGCTCAGAACAGAAACGATATCCAGATCGTAGGTATTAACGACTTGTGCCCGGTTGATTACTTGGCTTACATGTTGAAATATGATACAATGCACGGTCAGTTCAACGGAACTATCGAAGCTGACGTTGAAAACAGCAAATTGATCGTTAACGGTAAAGAAATCCGTGTTACTGCTGAAAAGAATCCGGCTGATTTGAAGTGGGATGCAGTTGGTGCAGAATATGTAGTTGAATCTACAGGTCTGTTCTTGACTCAGGAAAAGGCTCAGGCTCACATCCAGGCTGGTGCTAAATATGTAGTTATGTCAGCTCCTTCTAAGGACGCTACTCCTATGTTCGTTTGTGGTGTTAACGAAAAGACTTATGTTAAGGGTACTCAGTTCGTTTCTAACGCTTCTTGTACTACTAACTGCTTGGCTCCGATCGCTAAAGTATTGAACGACAAATTCGGTATCGTAAACGGTTTGATGACTACAGTTCACTCAACTACTGCTACTCAGAAGACTGTTGATGGTCCTTCTATGAAAGACTGGCGTGGTGGTCGTGCTGCTTCTGGCAACATTATCCCGTCTTCAACTGGTGCTGCTAAGGCTGTAGGTAAAGTTATCCCTGAATTGAACGGTAAATTGACTGGTATCTCTATGCGTGTTCCGACTTTGGATGTATCAGTTGTTGACTTGACAGTTAACTTGGCTAAACCGGCAACTAAGGAAGCTATCTGCGCTGCTATGAAGGAAGCTTCTGAAGGTGAATTGAAGGGTGTTCTGGGTTACACTGAAGATGCAGTTGTTTCTTCTGACTTCTTGGGTGACACTCACACTTCTATCTTCGATGCTAAAGCTGGTATCGCTTTGACTGATACTTTCGTTAAAGTTGTTTCTTGGTATGACAACGAAATCGGTTACTCTAACAAAGTATTGGATTTGATCGCTCACATGGCATCTGTAAACGCTTAATCCATTCCGATTAAATAGTTTCAAAGCCGCATCTTTGGGGATGCGGCTTTTTTTATGTCCTTACCTTTGGCAGTATGCAGGCAAAATTCGTAAGTTTGCAACATGAATAATTACGAACTCATTACTATCATTGGTCCGACGGCTTCGGGAAAAACAGCTTTTGCAGCAGCCCTGGCAGCACGACTGGATACAGAAATTATCAGCGGAGATTCGCGGCAGGTGTATCGCTCGATGGATATCGGGACGGGAAAAGACCTGGCGGATTACGTGGTAGATGGGAAACAGATTCCCTACCACCTGATTGATATCTGCAATCCGGGCGATAAATACAACGTATTCGAATACCAGCACGACTTTCACAAGGCTTTCGAGGAAATCCGGAAGAAAGGAAAACTCCCCATCCTTTGTGGAGGAACAGGCATGTATATCGAATCGGTCCTCAGGGGATTCAAACTACTCGATGTGCCGCAGAACCCGGCTTTGCGGGAATCGCTGAAAGGGAAATCGTTGGCAGAACTGGAACAGATTCTGGCCTCCTACAAGGTTTTGCATAACAAGACCGACGTCGACTCGGCTCAGCGTGCCATCCGTGCCATCGAGATCGAAGAGTTTTATAAGACGGAAGCACCCGACAAGCGGGAGTATGCGCCGATCAACAGCCTGATTATCGGCGTGGATATCGACCGGGATTTGCGGAGGGAAAAGATTTCCAAACGACTGCGTGCCCGGCTGGACGAAGGCATGGTGGATGAAGTCCGTGCGATCCTTGCTACGGGCGTGAACCCCGACGACCTCATCTACTACGGACTGGAATACAAATTCCTTACCTTATATATTATCGGGCAACTGACGTACGACGAGATGGTATCGCAACTCGAAATCGCCATCCACCAGTTTGCCAAACGGCAGATGACATGGTTCCGCGGAATGGAACGGCGCGGTTTGCATATTCATTGGCTCGACGCCACGCTTCCTACCGACGAAAAGATTAACAACGTATTAGCTCTCATTCAATAATCATGTTTACGCTTGACAAACTGACAAACTCGGATAACTTCTTCCTCCTGGCGGGTCCGTGTGTGATCGAAGGAGAAGACATGGCGCTCCGTATCGCCGAGAAGATTACGGAAATAACTGCCCGGCTGCAGATTCCTTATGTATTCAAAGGGTCGTACCGGAAAGCAAACCGCTCGCGCCTGGATTCCTTTACTGGGATTGGCGATGAAAAGGCGCTGAAGATCTTGCGCAAAGTGCGCGAAACCTTCGGTGTGCCGACTGTAACCGACATTCATGAGACGCACGAGGCGGCCATGGCTGCCGAATATGTGGACGTCCTGCAAATCCCAGCCTTCTTATGCCGGCAAACGGACTTGCTTGTAGCTGCCGCCCGCACCGGAAAGGTTGTCAATATCAAGAAGGGACAGTTTCTTTCTCCCGGAGCCATGCAGTTTGCCGCCCAAAAGGTGGTAGATGCAGGCAATCGGCAAGTGATGCTCACCGAACGGGGCACGACTTTCGGCTACACGGATTTGGTAGTCGATTATCGGGGTATTCCGCAAATGCAGGCGTTTGGCTTTCCGGTAGTGATGGATGTAACGCATTCGTTGCAACAGCCTAACCAGACATCGGGCGTAACAGGCGGTATGCCGGCCCTCATCGAGACGATTGCCAAGGCTGCCATTGCCGTAGGAGCCGACGGATTGTTCATCGAAACACATCCAGAACCGGCAGTTGCGAAGTCAGACGGCGCGAATATGCTGCAACTCGATTTATTGGAAGGTTTGCTCACACGGTTAGTTCGCATCCGCGAGGCTATCAAATAAAAATGCTTGGGGCATTACTCCCCAAGCATTTTGTTTATAATTGGAAAAGATAACCTAGAGATAATTGCAAGGCATGTGTGTTTAATCCCGAATAACATTCATAATTGTCTGTTAAGCCCAAGACATAGCGCAGATCGAAATACCAACGGGCTGGAAATTTAAAAGCTGCTCCAAACAAGAGGGAACAATTGACCGGATTGCGATCATATAAATTTGTATCCACACTCCTTTTTCCATCTGAAATATTCTCTCCCAACAAAAAGCCAGGTTGTACGCCCACCTCAAAGTTCAATCCGGGTATGCGTTTAAAAGGTGATATTTGAGCAAAAATAGGAACATCAATATAATGAGACCGGATCTTAGCATCATCAAGTACCAAATGATTACCATCAATCCCTACATTTCCCATATCCAATAAGCCACTATCATTATGTACCGCATATTTCGTGTATAGGATTTCTCCTTGTATCCCCAACCAGCCATTGAACTGATAATGACCAACAGCCCCCAGATTAAATCCGACCCGTTGACGCATCCACTCTGCCATAGAACGTTCTTCAGATTAGAGAAATTAACTCCCACTTTCCCGCCGACAGACCACTGGGCGGCAAGGTTTCCTAAGAACAGGAAACATAACATCAAACATAAACCTAGCTTTTTCATACTTCAAACTTATTTATAATTGGAAAAGATAACCAACTGATAATTGCACCGCTTGAGTATTTATCTTCCCCCAATCTTTATAAACTTCAGTTACACCCAATAGATAACGAAGATCACAATACCAATTCTGCCATTTTTCATCAGGCAATTCAAAAGCTAAACCGACAACTAAAGAACAATTTATAGGATTATGATCACCCATATACAATGGTATTTTCTTGTGTTTCTTATCCCTCATTGTCTCTAACAAAAATATACCAGGTTGAATTCCAGCTTCTATATTAAAGCCAGAACGGTATCTAAATGGGTATACCTTTAATAAAAGTGGTACATCTATATAATGTGATGTTTCAAATATTGAAGCAGTATATATTCCATCATACCCAAACCCATGATCATCTCGATAACCATATTGAGCATAAAGTAGTTCACCTTGTAACGCCAACCAATCATTCAGTTGATATGCTGCTACACCACCGATGTTAAATCTAGTTCGCCATTTATAATCTGCCGCTGTCGGACTATCTATCAAACCGGTGAAGTTCACTCCCACTTTCCCACCAACAGACCACTGGGCAAAAGATTCCTGAAACAATAACAACAACAATATAAAACTAAAAAGTTTCCTCATTCTTATCTTTCTTAAGCTAAGGCCATATAATATGACCTTAGCCGATTAATATTATTAATTCCAATTAGGAATATATATTTTATAATCCCAAATAATAGCATCTGGAGATGTTGGCCACCATATATCAATATTACGTCCTGAAAAATCATATTTTACATGTGTCAAATAAGTTGTCAAAACAACCTTATTCCCGTCGATACTCATTGCATAACCACGGGAGCCATTTCCATCCGGCTTAAAACCACAATTAGGAGAGTCTGCAACATAATAAAACTCTTCTCCTTCTCCTGTATAAAGATTTATTTTTGCCTCACAATAATCTGTAATATAGATACCTGCTGCTGGTAAACCCATTTGTTCACTTTGGCTTGTAGAAAAGCGAACTTTTAGATTTTCCATACCTATGCGAGGAACACAAGAATGAGATCCTTGGGCAGTTCGTGTATCGACATAACCTCTTGCTCCTATTGAAGGGTTATTATATTCAGAAAATTCACCATGAGAAGATAACATTTCCTTCCATACTTCATCTGTCATAATAATCACATCAGTAGTATCAGTCTCCACAACACTTTTAGTTTTTAACTCAGATTCAGATTCTAGTTGTTCAACTACATCATTGTTACATGCGGTTAGAAGTGTGGCTAAACAGCATGCACACATAAAAAAATTTTTCATCTCTCTTAAATTTAAATTAAACAATAAATTCATTAAGTATAATAATAACGAAGCTAGCCTAAATTTATTACACCATACTGTTTAAATTTATCCTTTTCAAATAAGGCTTGTATCATTTTAAATCGTATATTTAGCGGCGAGAGGAAGAATTTTCCAAGTAGAGGGAGACTTTCCGAACCTTCGGGAAGTACTTTTCCGGCGGCGGGAGACTTTCCGAACCTTCGGGAAGCACTTTTCCGGCGGCGGGACACTTTCCGAACCTTCGGGAAGCACAAAACCGACAGGAATTCTTCTTCCGACAAAAAAAACTATTATAAACTTCAAAATTATTGAGTCATGAAAAAAATCAACACAATCGACACACACAGCCTCACCAACGGAGCACACTACAATTTTATGGAAGCCATCTACACGAACCTGAATAGCATTCTGCTTTATGGGGAAAAACTAAGTACAGAACTTCCGGCATTCAAAACTGCGCTCGACAGCGAGGATGCTGTGCTGGTCTTGAGCCGGAAAAGTGACAAGACGGACGAGATTGCCAATGCCGACAAGGCTCGCGACAATGCTTATGTAGGATACAAATATGCGGTAAAGGGATTTACGTACTTAGGAAGTGGAGCGCAATATGAAGCGGCTAAAGTGCTGAGCCAACATCTGACGGATTATCAAATCGACACCCAAATGTCGCTCAGCCGGCAGACTGGTCTGATGACCAACTTCATTGAAGATTTGGAATCCACATACAGCAAACAAGTAGAAAGTCTGGGGTTAACACCCTTCGTCACGATGATGAAAAACGGAAATGAGAAAGTAAAAGCGAGACTACTGTCGCGCGACAACGAACGTGCCGGACAAACCAAGGCAGCCATGCTCTCTGCCCGTGCTGATACAGATGCTGCCTACCAGACCATCGTCGATAAAATCAATGCCCTGTATCTGGTTGATACGACCAATACCAACGAGTATGTCACAACAATCGACGAGATCAATGCACAGATCAAGCATTATAAGGAACAAGAACTGACTAAAAAGTCAACCCAACAAGAGAATAATGGAAATGATGGTACCACCTACCAGCCTTTCTATCCGAAATATCTCTGATACACACTGAACGATAAATAGAAGAGAGGCACGGACTTTACTAAATCCATGCCTCTCTTCTATTTTATTCCATCCGGTAGTTTTACCCCATCCGACTGATCTTCTTCAGTTTTCCTTCATCGATAAGCTTGATCTTACGACCGTCGATGGCAATAATATGTTCCGACACGAAGGTGGACAAGGTGCGGATGGCATTCGAAGTCGTCATATTCGAAAGATTTGCCAAATCTTCACGCGCCAGATAAATACTCAGCGTCGCACCATCTTCTTCCAATCCATAACTGTCTTTGAGGAACAAAAGAGATTCTGCCAGACGTCCGCGGATATGCTTCTGCGTCAAGTTGACCGTCCTTTCATCGGCGATACCCAAATCGACCGACAGCTGACGGATAAAGAACATCGCCAAATCCGGATTGGCATAGATCAACTCTTTTACCACCGTCATCGGAATCAGGCAAACCGTAGAAGGTTCGAACGCAGAGGCATTCGTCAGATAATCCTCCTGAGCGAAATTCGCCCGATATCCAAAATACTGTACCGGCTTGATCATACGGATAATCTGGCTACGTCCACCCACACCGTCTTTGAATATTTTCACCTTTCCTTTCAGCAGACACATCATGTCTTTCGGTTCGTCACCTTCGCAATAAATCAGTTCATTCCGTTTAAAGGTCTGAATTGATGAATTATTGCGTAACATTTCCCGCTCTTTGTCAGTCAAGACCCGCCAGACTTCCGTCAGGCTCGACGAGAAATCAAAATCTTCTTTATGTTGTTGCTTAACCACGGCTAAAAAAATGATTGTTATAAAACATATTTACGAGACACAAAATTATAACAAAAATTGGATTAACCTCTCGAAAAACGATTTATTTTTTCGGATAAGCGTCTTTTTTCACATTCCAAATTCTCAGCTATCGGCAGACAATAAGTATAAATCGTCATTTAAGAAGATTCATCGCTCACAAATCCATAGAAATGGAACCAATCGGTTAATTATTAGGACGGATCACCCAGATGCCCCGACAAGATTTCTGACGCTTGAGATAACTTTCCAGCGAATCCGGATTAACAATTACCTTCCGAGCCGACGAAGAAGCATGGATAAAAGTCATTCGCTCCGGTGTCGCCCAATAAGCAATTCCCAGGTGTGTCACATCCAAACCTTTAATCGTCGTCACGAAACCGATAATGTCTCCATTGCGGATGAATTTCTTAGCCTCGCCCATCCGTTCTTTCGGCAGATAGGCATAACCAGAACGCGCATTGACAGCCGATTCTATTTCCTGCATACGCACCACCCGCTCGGGATGTCCTTTCAAAGCCGGATACGATTCGGGATGAGACGACATGAACGAAAGTGCCAACGGCAACGGTTCGCTACCCGGCAATTCGGGCGTGATATCTTTCACCAAGCCACGCTTGCCGTTCTCGTACATCCAATCGGCTATATAATGAAGCCGCTCGGTATAACGAACCTCACCCTTCCGGTAACGCAATCCGCGCAATGCCTCCGTATAATCGGCAAACGAAGAAACGGGCTGCGACAAGGCCAAGACCGATTCGACCAACGTCGTACAATCCAGTTCACGGAAATTCACCACCAAAGCTTCAGGTTCTCCTTCCAGCGTAGCAGCCACATACGGTTTATCCAAGAACAAACGAGCCACTTGCACCATCCGTTCACCGGCATCCGTTGTCTGCAAATACTTCATACTATCCAATACTTGAAGACAAAATAACGAATCTGCCTTCGTATAAGAAAGGGACTGTGCTCCTACTCCATACGAAAAGAAAAGCAAGGCACACAGCCAAGAAAGAATAGTTTTCATCGGGATTTAATCGTGTTTCGTTTCCAACAAAGTTTCCAGTTTCACCAGTTCGTCGCGATACTGAGCCGCCTCGATAAATTCCAGCTTCTTGGCCGCTTCGGTCATCTTCCGGCGAGTCTGCTCGATAGCCTTCTCCAATTGGTTGCGATTCATATACTGTACCACCGGATCGGCTGCCACATTCGCTCTTTCAGGCTCTACATACGCATACGGTTCGGCTGTCTGTTGCTGCTTTTCGGCCACCAATGAGACACTGTTCTTTACCACCTGTTTCGGTGTAATACCGTGCTTCTCGTTATAAGCCATCTGTTTCTCGCGCCGACGGTTCGTCTCCTCCATCGTCAAACGCATGCTGTCCGTTATCTTATCCGCATAGAAAATCACCTTTCCGTGTACATTACGCGCCGCACGTCCGGCAGTCTGTGTCAGTGACCGATGCGACCTCAAGAATCCTTCCTTATCCGCATCCAGAATCGCCACAAGCGAAACCTCCGGTAAATCCAATCCTTCACGTAACAGATTGACACCTATCAACACATCGAACAAACCTTTCCGCAGGTCATCCATAATCTGTACCCGTTCCAAGGTATCCACATCACTATGGATATAATTACAACGGACACCCATACGTGTCATATAAGTCGTCAACTCTTCTGCCATCCGTTTCGTCAAAGTCGTTACCAGAATCCGTTCATCCACAGCCGACCGCTGGGCAATCTCTTCCATCAGATCATCTATCTGATTCAAGGTCGGGCGCACTTCAATAATAGGATCCAACAGCCCCGTCGGACGAATCACCTGATCGACAACAATACCTTCACTCTTCTCCAACTCATAATCCGCCGGAGTCGCACTCACATAAATTGCACACGGTGTCAGGGATTCAAACTCATCAAACGTCAACGGACGGTTATCCATCGCAGCCGGCAGACGGAAACCATAATCCACCAGATTCTTCTTACGGGCATAATCGCCGCCATACATGGCACGAATCTGCGGAATCGTCACATGGCTCTCATCCACCACCAACAGGAAGTCTTTCGGGAAATAATCCAACAGACAGAAAGGACGTTCACCGGCTTCCCGACCATCGAAATATCGGGAATAATTCTCGATACCCGAACAATGTCCCAATTCCCGGATCATCTCCAAATCATACGTCACCCGTTCATAAAGACGTTTTGCCTCATACGGTTTTCCAATCTCCTTCAAATATTCCACCTGTGTACCCAGATCCACATCAATCTGTCCGATTGCCTGATTAATACGCTCCTGCGTCGTCACGAAAAGGTTTGTCGGATAAATATTCAGTTCGTCCTGTTCATCGATTTCCTGTCCGGTCATCGGATCAAACGACGAAATACGATCAATCTCATCTCCCCAGAATTCAATCCGGTAAGCAACACCATCAAACGTTTCAATGGCAGGGAATATATCTACCGTATCACCATTCACACGGAAACATCCACTATTGAATTCCAACTTATTATTGATATAAAGCGCAGCCACAAACCGACGGAGCAATTCATCCCGGTCAATCTGCATCCCTCGCTCCAGATGAGTTACTTTCTCGGCAAACGCCCGCGGATCAGCCATACCGTAGAGACAGGATACAGAAGAAACCACAATTACATCCCGCCTTCCAGACAACAGAGAAGCCGTTGCCCGCAACCGGAGTTTATCAATTTCATCATTTATAGCCAAATCTTTCTCGATATAGGTATCTGTAGAAGGCAGATAAGCCTCCGGCTGGTAATAATCATAATACGAGACAAAATACTCGACCGCATTATTCGGGAAGAATGCCTTAAACTCACTATACAACTGAGCTGCCAGCGTTTTATTATGACTGAGGATAAGCGTTGGTTTCTGTACTTCCTTAATCACGTTTGCTATCGTAAACGTCTTACCGGAACCCGTCACACCCAATAATGTCTGAAATGGAACCCCACTCTTTAATCCTTCGGACAAAGCAGCTATTGCTTCCGGCTGATCACCGGTGGGTTTAAAAGGAGAAGAAAGTTCAAAATTCATAGTCTTACTTTATTTCGATAAGCATTCGTACAAAGGTACGTATTAAAAAAGAAAAAGGTTGTCATCACGACAACCAATCTCCATTGTTAACCTTAAATCTAATACCATGAAAAACACAGTGCAAATGTATAGCTTCATGCTAAACAACACAAGTTTTTATTTGGAAAAATGATTCAGATTAATATGAATTAACAAATACATGTTTTACAGCATAGTATTGAAATAGTTTTTTACATAAACAAAAACTATTTCAATACACCTGAAATGATTAATTAGTTCCCGAAGAGCTTGATCCTTCACTCGAACTACTATTTTCTCCGGATTTGACATCATCATTATTGATACTTCGGGCTGTTCGCTTCACTTGTGCCTTCAATTCACCAAAGCGCCAACTGATACTCAAACCATACGAAGATCGGGGCATTTTACTTTCCGACCAAGAACGGAATGTATCTGTAACGGTTTCATTGGAATACTTCTGATAATAATTGAAGATATTGCTTACATATACAGAAACATTCAATCGTTTATCCTTCAAGAATGAACGGCTCAAGTTCATTCCGTAGAAATAATAGGAAGAACCTTTTCCCTGTAAAGAGATATAAGGCGTACTACCTCCGCCATACACACTGAATCTTAAATCCCATGGCAACGTCTGCTGGATATTACCAAACAGATTACCCTGAAATCCACTGTTCTTTGTATCCAGTTTCTTACTGCTGAAATCTGAATAACTACCGGAAGCATTGATAGAAATACGGGTTTTATTTCCCGGATTCCAGTTCATCCAAAGAGATAAACGGGTCCGTTGGGTTTTACCAATATTATCATAGGTATTTTCCATTACTCCGTTATTCATAAAAGAATACCGTTCAATGCCATTATTGGTAAAATTATAATTGATCGTAGCATTTACACTGAACTTAGCTGAAAAGCTACTGTATGTTAAGCCGAGATTATGAGATTTTTCTGTATCCAAATCCGGATTACCATAGCTGATGGATGTCGGATTACTGGTATCGCGGAACGGATTCAGGTACCAGATACCGGGACGGTTGATACGCATATTATAATTCGCCCGCAAAGAAGAACTCATACCTAACATATAGGATAAGTTGGCTGTCGGAACAATATCATCAAAGTTGGCATCAAAATTCCTGTCCGGGAAATAAGCATATTCTACATCCATAAAGGTATGTTCATAGCGGGCTCCTACTTTAAAGCCCAGCTTTTTCCATTTCAGCTGATAGTCGGCATACGCAGCCAGGATATTCTGCCCTTGATCAAACAGACTGCTTTGATCTTCATTCTGAACAAACGAACCATCTTCGTTTTCCATGAAATATTTACTGTCACTCGCATTCTGACGGAAAATGTATTTCATTCCGGCATCAATATAATGCATCTCATTCAATGGATTAACATAATCCAACTGCAAAGTATGTTCTGACGTATGGGCATCGTTGTTATAATACTGGTCTGTCAGACGGAAAGGAACATCCGTTATATCATCATAATAGGTTTCTGCCTCACTGTCGTTGGGCGAATTATTGAACTTATAAGAAGCTGTCAGGTATTCTCCCTTTCGCTTCATTGAATGTTGGTAATCGACATTCAAGCCCATATTACCAAAGCTGCTTTCGCTATTACTGAACGAGCGGTAGTCGTACATCTTCTGCAGATCAACATTATTCATAAAGCTGTAAGACTCACTCTCCGACTTGGACTTTCCGCCAAACACGTTCGCTGAGAAAGTGATCAGATTCAAAGTATCAATCTCGTAACTGGCTTCGATATTTCCAAACTGATAGTTACCGGTATTCTTGGAAGAACCATCGCTCTGCAAGTATTTATAAGTATCCGATGTAAAATCTTCTCGTGTGGAAGTCGTATAACCCCGAGGTGTATTATTATAATTATAGGAATAGTTTCCTGTCACTGTAAACTTTCCAACCTGTACGGTACCATAGGCATAACCACCGACACCACGATTACTACCGTTCGCGCCTAACGTTACATTATACCCTTGCATCCGTCCTTCAGTGGTAATGATATTCAAGATACCACCCACACCTTCCGCATCGTATTTTGCTCCCGGATCAGTAATAACCTCTATCGACTTTACAGAATTGGCCGGCAAGCTCTTCAATACTTCTTTCGGGTTATTACTCATCAGTGTGTTGGGTTTTCCATTCACATGAACCTTGAAGTTACTGGAACCATTGACCTGAATATTATCTTCTCCATCTACCGAAACCAACGGGACCTTCCGTAACATTTCCAAGGTTGTATTGGTTTTCGAGTCCGGATCATCGGCTATACTATACGAAATCTTATCGATTTCCGCCTTGACCAATGGCTTTTGAGCCACCACTTCTATTCCTTCCAGTTCTTCACTGGCCTCAGAAGTATAAAGTTTACCCAAATCAACCAGCGGTTGTCTGTCTGTGACAGAAAAGTTCCGGCTGACAGTCTTTTTCCCAATAGAGGTAATATGGATCGCAAAATTCCCCGTTTGAGGAAGATCAACATTAAATTTACCATCCAAATCCGTAACAGCCAATTTGACGGGTTCCGTCTTTTTCTCCTGTACAATACGAATGGTGGCATACGGTTCTCCTTCATTCGTCAACGAGTCCAATAAGACACCTTTCACTCCCCAATTTGATTTTGTCTGCGCCTGGGCAAGACAAAACACCATGTTCATCAACAGGAACATGAGTTTCCATGTGTTTTTAAGCTGCATAATATTAAAATATGGGTTTATTTCGTTTCTACATTCTCCACTCTCTACATACACAATCCGTATGTATCTGGTTTTCCCATTTACTTCTGGAATACTTTTGTCTTCAGAACAATCACATCCTGTAACGGACGATCATTTTTATCCGTTTCAACCAACGAGATTTTCTCTACAATATCCAATCCTTCTACTACTTCTCCAAATATAGTAACCGAACCATCCAAATGAGGAGAGCCACCAATTGTACGATATACCTGACGATGTTCTTCAGGAATGACCATCGGTTGCAATTGCGCCAAAGTATCTTCAAGCATCAAAGATGTCTGCATGTGCAGTTCATCGGCATTCGCTTCATCAGCCAGTTCGGGATGTTGTTTCTTCAACCGACTCTGGAAAACATAATACAGCCAGTTACGGCGTGTATTGTTGATGCGCTTTTCTATCCTGTCCAATTCCTCGTCATTCCAAACTTTTCCCTGGATAAAACAGAATTGTGTTCCTGCCGATTCCCGTTCCGGATTCACTTCATCTCCTTCTTTCGCATCAATCAACGCTCCACGCTTATTGAAATGATTGGATAATATTTCGGCAGGTACTGTATAACCGCCATCACCATCGCCATATAAAGCACCTGGTTCATGGGCTTTACTGTTTGGATCGCCTCCTTGTACCACAAATTCCTTAATAACCCGATGGAACAATACTCCTTCATAGGCATTTTCCTGACATAACTTAATAAAATTATCCCGATGCAAAGGTGTATCATCATAAAGCATAACGGTTACATCTCCCATGTTTGTCGAAACCGTTACATAAACCGGTTTCCCTTCTTCCAGTTGTTCCGGACCACAAGCAGCCATGACAAACAACAAGGAAAACAGTGCTAAAATTTTCTTCATATTCTTACTCATTTATTAGATTCATTCCATACCAACATCTGACAATGTTTACAATCGAACTTCAAGCGAAGTCGTTGTTCTTTATACAGCAGGTAATAAGGCTCCTTGAATGGAGATTTCCCTTGTTGGTATGTCGGACACCAACCCATACTATATCGCAAACAATGTTTGGTAAACATCAGAGGCACATCCGACAAAGGTTTCACTTCAAAAGCCGGCTCTATAGATTCCACTCCATGTTCCTTATAAAACTGACGCGCTTCCGAATTGGCGACATTCCCCAAATAGGTCAGCTGTTTCTCCGGGAAAAGAACGGATGTTGTCGGTTTCCGGCGAACCAATTCTCTCCGGTATCGCATCTTGCGACACGATAAAAGCTTTTCCACAACCTCCCGACGCATATCGGCCAGCAAAGAAGACGGAACGAACCAAGGCTGACTCATATTCACCTTCACTGCTCCCCAATCAAAAGGTGTATTTCCTAATTTAGATAACTGCGTACAAATATTTTCTGTCTGATCTTTCTGTGCCGGAATCTTTTCATACGGACGGACAATCGTCACGCGAGCACCTGTTTCATCTTCCATTTCTACCGAAAATCCTTCCGGATGTTCATCGAAAGAGATTCTAACCGGTATTTTCCGGTCGGCCGAAGGCTTCGACAATAATTTCTCAAACTGCTGGTCGTAATTCCGGTACAACTTCATTTTCGGACGTAAACCTTCCGGCATCACCTGTGGATAAACCCGGTTTGCTTCTACTTTATTTACCCGGAAACCCTCCAATTCTCCACGTTGATTGAAGAAAGCCAGACCATCGCCGTTGTTTAACGGCGTCAATCCAACCACAGTAAAGCTGTTTCCCCGTATTTCCTTTACGGTTCCAACCTGTTCTCCCTGTGATTTCGGCGTATCAAAAGCTGTCACATCAGCATTTCTTCCATATAGATAAAAAGGAGTAAAACCACGGTTAAAACTCTTCGCTACCTGAGGCGTAAACGTATAACGGCTTTCTCCGACAGAGGCCCGTATATATTCCGGACGACGAGCCAGTATTTCATCGAGTTTGTTCCGATACCAAGCTGTTACGTTCTTCACATACGAGACATCTTTCAAGCGTCCTTCTATCTTGAAAGAGGAAATTCCGGCATCCATCATTGCTTCCAGATCATCCGAGCGATTCATATCCCGCAACGAAAGCAGGTATTTCTGCGAAGCTATTACCTTTCCGTTGGCATCAACCATGGTATAAGGCAAACGGCAATACTGAGCACATTCGCCTCGGTTTGCACTACGTCCGGACAATGCGGCACTCAGATAACACTGACCACTATAACTAACGCACAAAGCTCCGTGTACGAAAGCTTCGAGCGCCACATCTGTTTCAGATGCAATCTTCTGGATTTCTTTCAGCGTCAATTCACGGGCCAGCACAACTTGTGTAAAGCCTACATCCTGCAGAAAGCGGACCTTTTCTACCGTCCGGTTATCCGTTTGTGTACTGGCATGAAGAGGAATCGGAGGAAGATCCATCTGCATCAGTGCCATATCCTGTACAATCAGCGCATCTACCCCGGCATTATACAACTGCCAGGCCAACTGACGTGCTTCTTCCAGTTCTTCTTCTTTCAAGACCGTATTTAATGTCACATAAATACGGGCATCATATATGTGGGCAAAATCGCACAGCGTCTGTATATCTTCCAACGTATTTCCGGCCGCTGCCCGCGCTCCGAATTTAGGAGCTCCGATATAAACAGCATCTGCTCCATGACGAATAGCCTCCAATCCACACGTCAGATCCTTTGCCGGCGACAATAATTCAATTTTCCTTACCATAGCAGATTCTTCTCTATTCATTGTAATTCGCCCAGCAAACGGATATCTTCACAGCGGAAAGGTGTTGACTGGTAGACATAATAATTCAGCCAGTTCGTAAACAACAAATTGGCATGTCCGCGCCAGCGTACGACCGGCCCTTGCGCCGGATCGTCATTCCGGTAATAATTCTTCGGAACTGAAATCGGTAATCCCTTATTCAAGTCGCGAATATATTCATCATTCAAGGTATAAGGTGAATATTCCGAATGTCCGGTAATAAAGAATTCGCGTCCTCCTCTAGCCATGGCCATATATACACCCGATTCTTCACTCTCGGAAAGTAAAGTCAGTTCGGGAACCTTCAAAATATCTTCCCGTCGCACTTCCGTATGGCGGCTGTGCGGTACATAGAATTCATCATCAAAGCCTCTGAATATCGGGACAAACGGTTCTCGCAACGTATGGCGGAAAACACCAAACATTTTAGATGGAAGATCATACTTCGGAATATTATAAAAATGGTAGAGTCCGGCCTGGGCTGCCCAGCAAATGTACAGCGTCGAAGTGACATGCGTACGCGCCCAATCAAATATTTCTGTAATCTCCTCCCAATAAGTCACTTCTTCAAAAGGCATCTGTTCAACCGGAGCACCCGTTACAATCATCCCGTCATAATAAGAATCTTTCATGGCGTCGAAGTCCTTGTAAAACTCACGCATGTGTTCAATGGGCGTATTTTTGGGTGTATGGCCTTTGATTTTCATCAGATCCATTTCCACTTGCAACGGCGTATTACTCAACAAACGGACCAGATCCGTTTCGGTCGTTATCTTAAGAGGCATCAGATTCAACACCACAACACGCAACGGACGGATATCTTGTGAGGAAGCCCGCAAAGCATCCATCACAAATATATGTTCTTTCTTCAGCAATTCGATTGCCGGCAGATTCTTCTGTAAGTTTAAAGGCATAAATATATTCTCTCTATTTGTTTGCTAATGAAATCTTCTACTTTACAAAAGTATGTATTTTATCCTGAGAATAGAACAAATTAAGAGAACAATTTCAAGAACGGAAAGAAAGATGTACATCAGCTTTTAGCGACTTCCCTAAATACTTGCCCACAACCGGAACAAACAGATACAAAAAAAAGCCTCCTGAATCAGGAAGCTTTTCGTTGTTCTACCAAGATTCGAACTTGGACAAACAGGACCAGAATCTGTTGTGCTACCATTACACCATAGAACAATGTAATTTTAAAACAAAGCATCCGAAAGAAGTTGTTCTACCAGGATTCGAACCTGGACAAACAGGACCAGAATCTGTTGTGCTACCATTACACCATAGAACAATGTCGTACGTTGTACTAACCACAACTTTTTCGTTTGCGGTGCAAAGGTACGCATTTTTACGGAACTGCCAAATAAAAATCGATTTTTTCTTCATTTTTTCCTCAACAAAAGAGATTTTATACCGGCACAGCAACTGCAATCAAACTTCCTTTCAAGGTAACAGATTCATTCTTACCAGAAAAATATATCTGATTCTCATTTATTTTATATCGTTCCACGTGGGTGGAACGATCGTATCACATTTGTGGAACGATCGTACCACCCAGGTGAAACGATCTCTTCACAAGGGTGAAACGGTCTAAAAATATAAACCTACACACATCTTTCCTATCAAACAAGAATCATTCCCCCTATTGGTGGAAAGGAAACAAACGAATGAACTTTTCGGGCATCCCAGTTGTTTTTGTAAAGAAAAATGAATTGATAAAAAGAATTTACCTGACAAGATGCCTGAAATAAATTTATTCCAAGTATCTTTGCAACTTTGGAAATTAGAATTTTAGTAAGATAAGAATGGATCAAACACAAGTTTTAGTACAGGCCATCGTAAACGGTCTGCAAGAAAAGAAAGGGAAAAATATTGTTGTAGTTGACTTAAGCTCGATAGAAGGAGCGATTTGCCAATACATGGTTATTGGAGAAGGAAACTCTCCATCACAAGTTTCCACATTATGTGATTCCGTTTGGGATTTCGCCCGCCGGGAAGCCGGAGAAAAGACATTGTCGATCGACGGCGAACAACGTGCGGAATGGATTGGTATGGATTATGGAACCGTAATGGTCCACATCTTTTTACCCGAAAAACGCAAGTTCTATAATCTGGATACGCTTTGGGAAGATGCCAAGATTACAGAAATCCCCAACCTGGACTAATATTGAATTTGCATTTACAAACATAGCATATGGAAAACAATAGAATGAATCCGAATAAACCCAAGGACAACAAACAAAAGATGTTCCGCTTCAATTTCTATTGGATGTACGGAATCATCTTTTTGCTGTTGATTGCGTTGTATATGACCAACGATTCGACCGGATCTAAAGAAATAGGCTGGACAGAATTCCAAAAGTTGGCCAAAGAAAACGTATTCGACAAGATGGTTGTCTATAACAAAAAGAATGTAGTAGAGGCTACGGTTAAAAGTGATAAGATAGGTATTGTCTTTCCGGGAGAAAAGATGACCGACAGCCTGTCGCCTAAAGTATATATTAAAATCCCGTCGGCCGATAAGTTCTCCGACTTCTATGACAATGCAGTATCCAATGATAAAATTGATACACAAGTAAGCTTCGAGGAAGGCGACGATGCGATGTGGAGTTTTCTCATATCATTTGGCCCTATTATCCTCTTCGTTCTGGTTTGGATATTCTTAATGAAAAGGATGTCTGGCGGAGCCGGCGGTGGTCCGGGCGGCGTTTTCAGTGTAGGAAAAGCCAAGGCCCAGTTGTTTGATAAAGACAACAATCCGCAAGTTACCTTTAAAGACGTGGCAGGTTTGGCTGGAGTCAAGCAGGAAGTGGAAGAAATTGTGTCATTCCTGAAGAATCCTTCCAAATACACGGAACTGGGAGGTAAAATTCCGAAGGGAGCTTTGCTAGTAGGTCCTCCGGGAACAGGTAAGACTTTATTGGCAAAGGCAGTAGCCGGCGAAGCGAATGTTCCGTTCTTCTCTTTATCGGGTTCTGATTTCGTAGAAATGTTCGTCGGAGTTGGAGCCTCTCGTGTACGCGACTTGTTCCGTCAGGCCAAGGAAAAAGCTCCTTGCATCGTATTTATCGACGAAATTGATGCCGTAGGCCGTGCCCGTGGAAAAAACGCGAACATGAACAGTAACGACGAGCGCGAAAACACATTGAACCAATTGCTGACCGAAATGGATGGATTTGGTTCGAACAGCGGTGTGATTATCCTGGCGGCAACCAACCGTGCCGATATTTTGGATAAAGCCTTATTGCGTGCCGGACGTTTCGACCGTCAGATTCATGTTGAATTGCCGGATTTGAATGAACGAAAGGAAATATTCGGCGTTCATCTGCGTCCGATCAAGATAGATGATAGTGTTGATGCTGAACTCCTGGCTCGACAAACTCCGGGATTCTCGGGAGCCGATATAGCGAATGTATGCAATGAAGCCGCATTGATTGCAGCCCGTAACAACAAAAAGTTTGTTCAGAAAGAAGACTTCATGAATGCAGTGGACCGTATCGTCGGCGGTTTGGAAAAAAGAACAACGGTCATGACGGAAACCGAACGGAAACGCATTGCGATCCACGAAGCAGGTCATGCTACAATCAGCTGGAAGCTAGAACATGCCAACCCGCTGGTGAAGGTAACGATCGTACCTCGTGGAAAAGCATTAGGCGCAGCCTGGTATCTGCCTGAAGAGCGCCCGATCACAACTCGCGAGGAAATGCTCGACGAAATGTGTTCTACCTTGGGAGGACGTGCTGCCGAAGAACTCTATTCCGGTCAGATTTCCAACGGAGCCAGCAACGATTTGGAACGCGTTACCAAACAAGCATACGCAATGGTCGTTTATTATGGTATGAGCGATAAGTTACCCAACATCAACTACTACGACTCAAGTGGTCAGGAATGGGGATTTACCAAACCCTTTAGTGAAAGCACGGCTCGCATCATCGACGAAGAAGTCCAGCAGATCATTTCGGAACAATACGAACGTGCTAAGAAAATTCTGGCTGAAAATGCAGAAGGTCATAATGAATTAGCAAACGTATTGCTGGAACGCGAAGTCATCTACCGGGAAGACGTAGAACATATTTTCGGTAAGCGTCCGTGGGCTTCCCGTTCAGAAGAAATTCTCGAAAAAAAGAATAAAGATGATAAAAACGACAAGAAGAATGTAAAAGAGGAGGCACCTGTTCCAGAAACAAGTGAAGAAGCTCCCCAAACAGAAGAAAACAAGCAATAAAAAACAAAACAAATGATTCATCCCTGTTTGATTCGACTGAATTAAACAGGGATTTTTTCTTTCACGTTTCGTTTATATGCCTATCTTTGCACATCAATCATTAAAAAGGAAAACATTTTGAACAATTTCATCAAACGGACGCTTACTGGGATTATCTTTGTTGGAATCTTACTGGGTGCTATACTATACAACGCATATTCATTCGCTATTCTGTTTTGCATCATAACAGGATTTGCCTTATGGGAATTCTACGGATTATTGAAGCACTACGAAAATGCAACATTACGCCGGCTGATCAGTACTGCCGGAGGTATGTATCTGTTCTTTGCCTGCTTCATGAAAGTGCAAGGATTCGCCGGAGAAGAAATCTTCTTCCCTTACCTGTTATTTATCATGTACGCACTGATCAGCGAACTTTATACCAAAGCTCCGAACCCAATCAATAACTGGGCCTTTACTTTTCTGGCACAAATCTACTGCGCCGGCTCGTTCTCGTTATTGAATTTCATATCCATTCAGCAAGACCCTGCAACAACATCCAAGGTCTATGTACCTTTATATATACTAGCCATCTTTATATTCGTCTGGCTGAATGATACAGGAGCTTTCCTGGTAGGCTCACAAATTGGGAAAAGAAGATTATTCGAACGCATATCACCCAAGAAATCATGGGAAGGATTTTGGGGCGGACTGATTATAGTTTTATTAGCTTCGCAAGGATTTGCCTGGTACGCTCCTGAAATAAGTCGTATTCAATGGTTAGGACTGGCAGCCGTCGTTGTCCTTTTTGCTACTTGGGGAGATCTGACAGAATCTTTATTAAAACGGACACTGGGAGTAAAAGATTCAGGAAATCTTTTACCCGGTCATGGAGGAATTCTTGATCGTTTTGACAGTGTGCTGATGGCTACGCCTGCCGCATATATTTACATCGAACTCTTTATTCGAAATTAAATGTCAGCGTAACCATACGTGAAGTTGCCTTAGACAAGGCTTCGGTATATTTGATTGTTTCTTGTCCTTCCAGATCCGAACGGTCTTTTACAAGCAAATTCGGCAAACCGAAACTAAACTTCAACTCCGGACATAACCGAAAAAAGGGCAAATAGATATTACAGCCGATACCGAATTCCAACCCATAATCAAAGCCTTTCAGGTATAAAGGATTTCCTCTTTTGCGACCTAAATCCATGGCACCATAAACTCCTGCCGTCAAATAAGGGCGGCAATTGTTTAATCGGAAAGAAGAATACTTCACACTCAACGGCAGCGTCAGGTAGCTCGATCGAACAGATGTACGAAACTCTTCACCGGTTTCCTGTTCACGAAACACGAAACGCTTGTCACCAAAGTTAATGGTTGGAATAAAACGCAAATTAAAATAAGGATTGAGGAACATATCACCAATCACACCGACACTGAATCCCGGAGAATAAGTTGGTATTTCCGCAAACCAAGTCTCACCGTTTGTAGAAACGCCGGTATGCGTTAATAACATATCCTGCGCATGAATCCCCACATGAAAACCTAAGTGAAATAACTTATTATCCACATACGGCTGATTCTTCACCTTCTCCCGTTGTCCCCAAACAACTGCTGAAAAACAGCAGAGCACACTTACTATAACTATAAAACGTCTCAACTTTCTTGTTTTTTTATATAACGAAGATACATTGTTTTTATTGCAAACAAAGGGAAAATATAAAAAAATATAGCCTTAGCTATTTTTTTAATCCGAATAATATCCTACATTTGCACGACTAATAGTTAACATTTAAACGTTTAAGAATATGGCTTACGTAATTAGCGATGATTGTATTGCATGCGGAACTTGTATCGACGAATGTCCGGTAGGAGCAATTTCTGAAGGTGATAAGTACAGTATCAACCCTGATATGTGTACAGAATGTGGAACATGTGCTGAAGCATGTCCTACAGAAGCAATTCACCCGGGTGCTTAATTCCGCAAAACAAATAAGCATATATGACAATCATACATGCTTAAAAGAAAATAGGATGTCTAAATATTTAGGCATCCTATTTTTTCATCTTCCTGCAAGGTGAATAAAAGCTTATTCTGCATCGAATTTAATATCCAGCTTAATGTCTGAATCCGTCTCAGCAGGAGCTTCCTTTTTCTTCGGAGCATTTTCTTCCGAACGCGTTACTTCTCCCTTATGAGATTTAACATAGCCGATCACATCCACTAACCCATCCACAAACTTATCAAAATCTTCGCGGTAAAGAAAAATTTTATGCTTCTCAAAGGTTACATTCGAACTCTCCTTTGACTGGATCTTTTTACTTTCAGTAATCGCCAAAAACAAATCCTCCTTCAAATTTTTCTTTACATCCAGGTAATAAATGCGTTTACCTGCCTTTATGGCTTTCGAATACAGAATTTCTTTATCGCCACCCTCAACAATGTTTTTCTTCTTTCCTTCTTCCATGGCATAACTTTTAAATTATTTCGTCTTCATTCATTATTAACTAAGCTCTGCAAGCCATTTCCTTCACAACATAATAAACAGAGTCTTATCAGTTGTGTTTGACAAGCTCAACTTATTAGGGTGTAAATATGCGCATTTTTTTCTAATCTTCAATCATTTTAACCTAAAAAATAATGGCCAAAAATCAAATTTATAGAAAGAATATCTTTTAAATTCACTATTTCAAAAAGAATCATTACCTTTGCAAACTGAAAATATTAAACACAAAGTAGTTCCTTCAAACGATGATTAACAGAATTTTAATCCGTATTAAAGTCTTACAGATAGTTTATTCATACTATCAAAACGGACATGGTGATTTAAAAGTTGCAGAAAACGAGCTCATGTTCAGTCTTCAAAAATCGTACGACCTATATCATTACTTACTTCTTCTGATGATTGAAGTGACCAATTTACACAGAAGAAATCTTGATATCCGCAAACACAAATTCATGCCGACACCGGAAGAATTAACACCCAATACGCGTTTGATCGATAATCATTTTATCAAACAATTGGCCGACAATGAGGCATTGAATCAATATGTTGCCGCAGAAGGTATTTCATGGGCCAATGATGAAGACTTCATCAAACAAGTATTAGAACTGATTCTTGCTTCCGACATTTACGCAGAGTATTTGGAAAACCAAGAAGACAATTACGAAACGGATCGTGAATTCTGGCGTCAGATCTTTAAGAAAATAATTTGCAGCAGCGAATATATCGAAGAATACCTAGAGGATAAAAGTATCTACTGGAATGATGATATCGCTATTGTCGAAACATTCGTCCTCAAAACAATCAAGAAATTCAAGGAAACAGAAGGTAGCAAACAGGAATTATTACCGATGTTTAAAGACAAGGAAGACAAAGTATTTGCTACAAAACTGTTCCACCAAACTATTTTAAAGGGAAAAGAATACCGCGAGCGAATCAGCAAACACATGAAGAACTGGGAATCCGAACGAATTGCCAACATCGATATGCTGATTATGCAAGTTGCATTAGCCGAAATCATGACTTTCCCCACAATCCCGACCAATGTATCATTGAATGAATACATTGACATGGCTAAATATTACAGCACACCGAAAAGTGGAACTTTCATCAACGGAATTTTGGATTCCATTGTCAATGAACTAAAAAATGAGAAGCTAATATTGAAAGATTAAATTTTATCATTACATTTGTGTCCGTCAAATACACAATTGATAATGTATAACTAATATAAATATGATGAACTTAAGTATTCTACTTCAAGCGGCAGCCGGACAATCTCAATGGTCTGGTATTATCATGATGGTTGTCATTGTAGCAATCTTTTATTTCTTCATGATACGCCCTCAGCAAAAAAGACAAAAAGAAATCCAGAAAGCTCGTGAAGCATTGAAAACAGGCGATAAGGTAATCACTGCAGGTGGTATTTATGGAAAGATCAAAGAGATTGGTGACGTATATATGGTCATCGAAATCGCTAACGGCGTAAATATCCAGATTGACAAGACATCTGTTTTTGCTTCATCAGAAGATGCAAAACAAAAGTAATTAAAAGATTTTCTATATATGTCATGGCTTACTAATTGTGTCCGGACATATCATACTGTTTTGGCAGACATTAAAGCTTTTTTGCATCGCCAACGATGGAAAGAAGCTTTAATTTTTTCTTGTTTCGTCCTGTTATCTTTTGGATTCTGGCTGTTGCAAAGTCTGCAACAAGAATACGAAACAGTCATGTCTATACCACTCAGATACAATAACGTTCCGGAAGATATTATTTTCACAAACAAAGTTCCGCAGGAAATATCCATTCGGATAAAAGATAAAGGAAGTGCGCTGCTTAACTATATGATTGGTCAGAAATTCAGATCAATCACTATTGATATGACCGGAGCTTCCAAAGAAACCGGAAAGTTTGTTGTTGACAAGAAAAAGATTGAAGCCGAGATCCAAAAGCAAGTATTGGCCACGACGACGCTTTACAGCATCGAACCACAATCGTTTACCCTTCGATACGGCATGAGAGAAAGCCGGGAGTTTCCGGTTGTCTTCGAAGGAAACATACAAACAGAAAAAGGATTCCTGGTATCTTCCGACATACAAATATCGCCATCGCACGTAACGGTTTACGCCAGCGATTCCATACTCAACTCGATTGAAGAAGTTAAGACGGCTTATACAGAAATCAAAAACGGGAAAAAGAGTACCACGCGTGTAGTGGGGCTGCAACCAATCGAAGGAACGAACTTCGAAACAAATAATGTATCAGTCACCATTCCTATCGAGGAATATACGGAAAAGGCTCTTTCTATCCCTGTGGAAGTTACCGGAGTCCCAGCCAACTACAAAATCAGAACATTTCCACAGATTGTAGAAGTATCCTGTAACATTCCGATCTCCCGGTTTAAAGAGTTAACAGAAGACATGTTTGCCGTAGAAGTTCCTTATGCCCAACTGGAAGAAAATGTGTCCGGTACCATCGAAGTTCAAGTTACCAAGAAACCGGACTGGGTTCGTTATTGCCATACAACGCCCACCAAAATAGAGTTTTTATTAGAACAAAATACCAGTTTCAAATGATAAAGATTGGAATCACCGGAGGAATCGGAAGCGGGAAATCAGTCGTTGCTCAGCTTCTGTCTGTTCATGGAATACCGGTTTACATTGCCGATGATGAGAGTAAGAAACTGACAAACACCTCTCCTGTCATCCGGGAACGTTTGATTCACCTCTTCGGTCCGGATATTTACACTCCCGAAGGTCTGAATAAACCCGCGTTGGCAAAAGCTATCTTCGGAAACAAAGACTTACTTTTGCAGGTAAACCAAATCATCCATCCGGAAGTGAATAAACATTTCCTGACATGGAGTGAACATCAACAGCAGCATGGTTGTGCCATCGAATCGGCCATCCTATTTGAATCAGGCTTTAACAAAATAGTAGATGTTAGTCTTATGGTATATGCTCCGCTCGAGATCCGCATCCAACGGGCTTTACAACGGGACCATTCTACAGAAGAAGCGTTACGGAAACGCATCGAAAGCCAGGTATCTGATGAAGACAAGAAATTATGGGCAGACTACATCATTACGAATGACGGAAAACAACCCTTGTTACCGCAAGTTGAAAAGTTTTTAAGTCAAATTTTCGATAATATCCGGTAGTTATGTTACCTTTGCGTGATATTTAAATTAATTCAAATCCAAACAAAGAAAAAACGAACAATTATGTTGAAGACTATTTTGTCTATTTCTGGACGTCCAGGCCTGTTCAGACTGGTTTCTCACGGGAAAAATATGCTGATCGTTGAATCATTGACAGACAAGAAGAAAGTACCTGCATATGCAAAAGATAAGGTCATCTCACTGGGTGATATTGCCATTTATACAAACGATGGAGAAATACCCTTGCATGAAGTATTGACCAACATCAAAAATAAAGAAAACGGAGAAAAAGCTTCTATCCAAACTTCTGCCAAACCGGATGAACTTCGTGCTTACATGGCTGAAGTGCTACCCGAATTTGACCGGGATCGCGTTTATCCTAGTGACATCAAGAAGTTGATCAGCTGGTATAACCTGTTAATTAGCAGTGGCATCAACGACTTCACTCCTATTGAAGTAAAAATGGAACAACAAGAAGCTGAAAACAAAGCTGAAGGAGAAGAAGCTCCTAAAACAGAAGAATAAAGCATAGAATAAACCCTTATAAAAGCCAGGATATTGTTACTAGCAATCATCCTGGCTTCTTTATTTTATCCGATTCCAGCCTTCGCATTTATAATGCCATAAGCCATATAAATCAAACCAACGAAAAATCAAATAGATTCTAACGAGAATCAAAAACAAAAGTAACGAGAATTAAAACGGGTATTCCCTGGTTTTCTTTAAGAATTATTTTTTCCCTTTTCCACCTACAAAAGCCACATACGTCTGGAAAATAGCAGATATGGCCAACAAAACAACCCATTCCATTTTGCCTTTAAACATAAAAGCAGATGCGGCAATCATTAGAAGTCCTGATAAGACATTGAAGCGATGCAAACGTTTCTGCCGGAAGTCCAAACCAACCACCGATTCCGTCAGATAACAAACCGTAATACCTGCCGCACCAACAGCAAACAGATAAGGCGCAACGAACCATTGAGTTAAATACAAAACAGCTCCACCCAACAGTAAAATGGCAGAGACAGTAAACAGATACGTACGTATTTGGGAATTCATTTATTTTTCCTTTATGATAAAAACATCTTCATTCGGGCGTTTCATGAAGTATTCTTCACGGGCAAAACGCTCCAATCCTTCCTTATCGGTATGTAAGTCTTCCAGCTTTTTACGATTCACTTCGATTTCTTTCTGATAGAACTTGATTTCTTTCTCCAAGCTTCTGATTTTCTCGTCGTACATCCACCGTTTATACAGATTACTGTCACTGTCCAGACACATCAGAATAAATACACCGATTGTCACCAACACATACTTGTTGATCCAAGCTAAATATTTATTGTAAAATTCTTTAAATTTCGACATCTGTTGTATTTCTTTTCCGCAAAGGTAAAAGATTTGCGAAAAAAAATAAAAGGATTTCTTATCTTTACGCGCAAATTAAAAATTATTAATCTGTATGAATAAACTAGTACTAATAGCCGGAGCAGCTTTTGCCTTGACGGCATGTAATGCTCCTAAAGAACAGAAAGTGGAGACAGAAAACCCTTTCTTTACGGAATATACAACTCCGTTTGGAGTTCCTCCGTTCGACCAGATCAAGATTGAACACTATTTGCCTGCTTTCGAAAAGGGAATGCAGGAACAAGCTCAGGAAATTGAAGCCATTGTCAATCAAAAGTCTGTTCCTGACTTTGAAAATACGATTGTTCCTCTGGACCAAAGTGGAAAACTATTGCGAAAAGTGAGTGCCGTTTTCTATGGACAGAACAGCGCCAATACATCCGACGAGATGCAAGAACTGAGCAAACAGCTCTCTCCGATGCTCTCAAAGCATGAAGATGACATTAGTTTGAATCCGAAACTTTTCGAACGGGTAAAACAAGTCTATGAAAATAGAGACAAGATGGGTTTGAATAAGGAACAAACCAAATTACTCGAAGAAACGTATAAGGATTTCGTCAGAGGTGGTGCCAATCTGGATGCAGAAAAGCAAGCCAAACTCCGTGAATTGAATAGCGAAATCGCGATGCTCCAGCTGACTTTCGGACAGAATATGCTGAAAGAGACCAACGATTTCCAACTGATTGTCGATAAGAAAGAAGATCTTTCCGGTCTGCCGGAAAGCCTCATCGCCAATGCAGCCGAAACAGCAAAAGCAGCTGGCCAGGAAGGTAAGTGGATCTTTACGTTACACAACCCAAGTGTTATGCCTTTCTTACAATATGCAGACAACCGGGCATTACGCGAGCAGATTTTCAAAGGATATATCAACCGCGGAAACAATAATAACGACGCAGATAACAAAGAAGTAGTCCGCAAACTAGTAGCCAAACGACTGGAAAAAGCGAAGCTGATGGGATACAAAGATTATGCTTCGTTTGTATTGGAAGATCGTATGGCTAAAAATTCAGAAAATGTATACAAGCTGTTGGACGAAGTCTGGACTCCGGCTCTGAATAAAGCGAAAGAAGAATTGGCAGACATCCAGGCAGAAATCAAGAAAGAAGGTCAGTCTTTCGAAGCTGAAGGCTGGGATTGGCGTTATTATTTCGAAAAGGCGAAAAAAGCCAAATTTGATTTAGACGAAAATCAGATACGTCCATATCTGCCTCTCAACCAGGTACGCGAAGGAGCTTTCTATGTAGCCAACAAGTTATATGGCATTACTTTCACCGAATTGAAAGACATTCCCCTGCCGCACCCCGATGCTTTGGCATTCGAATGTAAAGACAAAGATGGTACACACCTGGGAGTTTTGTATATGGATTTCTTCCCTCGTGCCAGCAAACGAGGAGGCGCCTGGTGCGGAACCTACCGGTCACAGACATATGTAGACGGAAAACGTCAAGGTCCGGTCGTAACAATCGTTTGTAACTTTACCCAACCGGCTGCCGGACAACCGGCATTGCTGAGTGCCGACGAAGCCTCTACCCTTTTCCATGAATTTGGACACGGATTGCATAATCTATTTAAAGACGTTCATTATTATGGTGTATCAGGCGTACCCCGCGACTTTGTTGAATTACCTTCTCAGGTGATGGAACATTGGGTATTTGAACCGGAAGTCTTAAAAGTATATGCCAAGCATTATCAGACAGGCGAAGTCATCCCGGCCGACCTGATTGAAAAACTTGACAAGAGTGGTAAATATGGACAAGGTTTTGCTACCACAGAATATCTGGCAGCATCTTTATTGGATATGGATTTCCATGTACTGACCGATGTTCCTGCCGATCTGGACGTAATGAAGTTTGAAGAAGAAACTCTGAGTAAACGCGGATTGTTGAAGCAAATCCCGTCTCGCTACCGCACAACCTATTTCAATCACACCATGGGAGGTGGATATACAGCTGGTTATTATAGTTATATCTGGGCAGAAGTATTGGATGCCGATGCCTATGAAGCCTATAAAGAGACAGGAGATATTTTCAATCAGGAAGTGGCTGGCAAGTTCCGCAACTACATTCTTACACCAGGCGGAATTGATGATGCCATGGATATGTACAAGAATTTCCGAGGAAAAGAACCCGGAACTGATCCTCTGTTGAAGAACCGGGGCTTAAAATAAAAACACCTTCCTAATCTATATTATCGGAAGTCTGATCACATGATCGGGAAATAAAAAAGTCTGCCTGAAGTTTTCGGGCAGGCTTTTTTTCTACTATCTTTGTTCTGCAATCATAAAAAGAGGCACGGAAACGTATGGATAACTATATTGTATCGGCAAGAAAATACCGTCCGGGGACATTCAAGGATGTTGTCGGGCAAAAGGCGTTGACGACGACCCTGAAAAATGCGATCCAGAACCAGAAACTAGCACATGCCTATCTGTTCTGCGGACCAAGGGGTGTTGGGAAAACTTCGTGTGCCCGTATCTTTGCCAAGACAATCAACTGTATGAATCCGACCGCCGACGGCGAAGCATGTAACGTTTGTGAATCATGTCAGGCATTTAACGAGCAGCGTTCGCTCAATATCCATGAATTGGATGCTGCATCCAATAACTCAGTTGATGACATCCGTTCACTGATCGACCAGGTACGCATTCCACCGGCCCTTGGGAAATACAAAGTATTCATCATCGACGAGGTACACATGCTTAGTCCCGCCGCTTTCAATGCCTTTTTAAAGACACTTGAAGAACCGCCACATCATGCGCTGTTCATTTTGGCAACGACCGAAAGACATAAAGTGTTGCCCACCATTCTTTCCCGATGCCAAACGTATAATTTTACACGCATCACGATTGCTGATATGGTGGAACATTTGGAATACGTTGCTTCACAAGAAGGAATCCAGGCAGAACCGGAAGCTCTTAACGTCATCGCCCAAAAAGCTGATGGCGGGATGCGTGATGCGCTTTCGATCTTCGACCAGGTAGCTAGTTATACAAACGGGAACATCACTTACCAGGCCGTCATCCAGAATCTGAATGTCCTCGATTATGATTATTATTTCCGGCTGACAGATTTAATCTTAAGCGGAAATATTCGTGCATCATTTCTCTTACTGAACGAGATTATCAACAAAGGATTTGATGCCCAGAATATCGTCACAGGACTGGCAAGCCATTTCCGAGACCTGCTGGTTTGCAAAGATCCGGCAACGCTGGTTTTATTTGAAGTCGGAGCTTCCATCCGCGAACGTTACAAGGAAATGGCACAACGCTGTCAGGAAACCTTCCTTTTCAAAGCGATTGAATTAGCTAACACTTGCGACCAAAATTATCGGACTAGCCGAAATAAACGTCTGCTTGTCGAGTTGATGCTCATCCAACTCTGCCAGTTGACACTTGCTTCTGCCGACGATAAAAAAAAAACTCAGTTAGCGCCCATTAATACGCCTGAACCAAGCAAGCAACAAGCTGTACAACCTGTAGTTCAAGTACAAAATGTTCAACCGCAACCTGTAACGGTACAAGAGCCTCCGGCTCATATTCATGTAACAGTACCTGAAGCGACTCCTACAACAACGGTTAAACGCCCGAGTCGTCCGCCTATGGGAACATCGTTGAAGGAAATGGTGCAACCCAAAACGTGGCAGCAAAATCCACAAGGAACGTCTGCACAAGTTCCAACAACAGACTTACAGACGAATTTCAATCAAGAACAATTACAACAGGCTTGGAATGAATATGCAAATGCGATTGAAAAGAAAGTCTATCTGAAGAATATCATGAGCAACAGCCAACCCCAATTGCAAGATAACTTCTACTTCGAGGTAGGCGTTCATAATCCAGGAATGCAGGAAGAATTGATCAATAATGCAATAGATATTCTGGCTGCTCTTCGGAAAAAGCTTCAGAATACTCATATCCAAATGCGAGTACGTATCATGGAATCAAATGAGAAGCATCTCGCCTATACTAGTGCGGAGAAATACCAACATATGATGGAAATCAATCCGCTTATCGATAAACTTAGAAAAGATTTTGATTTACGGACAGAATGAAAACGAAATACTTTATCTGCCTGCTATTACTTCTTTGGACATTTGTTCAACCAGTTTCGGCTCAGACAGAAACCGATAGTCTGTCTGTTCATCACATACCTATTACATCCTATAAATTCCAACCCAAATCGCTGATCCTACCCGCCTCGTTGATAGCTGTTGGAGCCGTGGGCACAGCCATTGACGGGATGAACGATTTCCACTTGATTCATCGAAAAGATTCTGTCAACCGGATTCATATCGATGATTATATGGAATGGGGTATGCTCGGCTGGGTCTTCATCTGTGACTTGATGGGAAAAGAAAAACACAGTTGGATGGACCAGCTTTGTCTGGTTGGATTAGGAGAAATCATTAATGCCGGATTAACACGAGGTACCAAGTATTTGGTTAATGAGCGGCGACCGGATGGAGGTAAGTACTCTTTCCCTTCCGGACATACTGCCAATGCTTTCCTAGGTGCTCACATTGCCTACAAAGAGTTTAAAGATTCAAACCCTTGGCTGGCGTATTCCGGTTATGCCCTCGGATTGTTTGTAGCTGGTTCACGTATCTATAACAACCGACATTGGGTAGCCGATGTCATTGCAGGAGCCGGATACGGAATCTTGGCAGCCGAGTTATCTTACCTGATTTATTTTCCTATTCGTAACGCCATTGCTGAGAAAATAAACTTACGAAGAGATAGGAAGCTGCTTGTTTCTCCGGTTTTGAATGAACAAGGCGGCGGATTGTATTTTTCCTATACCTTTTAAGCCAGCCGGAAAATCTGTTTACCGGAATTGAGGCATTCAGACTGATTTCTATATCGAAAAGGATTCAATTCAGATAGAAATCATTACCTTTGTCCCGTCAGAAATGAAATAATGTTTATATATGAGCGAGATCAACATGAACGAAGTTGAGAGTAAAAAGAACTTGAACTTCATTGAAGCAATCGTAGAAAAGGATTTGGCAGAAGGTAAGAACGGCGGACGTGTACAGACCCGTTTCCCTCCGGAACCGAACGGATACCTTCACATCGGTCACGCAAAAGCTATCTGTTTGGACTTTGGCATCGCTGAACGTCACAACGGAGTATGTAACTTGCGTTTCGACGATACCAATCCGGTTAAAGAAGACGTTGAATACATTGATTCCATTAAGGAAGACATCGAATGGTTAGGCTTCCACTGGAATAACATATATTATGCATCCGATTATTTCCAGCAATTATATGATTTTGCCATCGAACTAATCAAAGAAGGCAAGGCTTACGTAGATGAACAAAGCTCGGAACTGATCGCACAACAAAAAGGTACTCCTACACAACCGGGTGTGGAAAGCCCTTACAGAAACCGTCCGATTGAAGAAAGCCTGGATTTGTTCCAGCGGATGAATGCCGGCGAATTTGAAGAAGGAAGTATGACTTTGCGTGCCAAAATTGATATGGCAAACAGCAATATGCACTTTCGCGATCCGATCATTTACCGTATTCTAAAAACACCTCATCACCGGACTGGAACACATTGGAAAGTTTATCCGATGTACGACTTCGCACACGGACAGAGTGATTTCTTTGAAGGTGTGACACATTCATTATGTACTTTAGAATTCGTTCCTCACCGTCCGCTATATGATTTATTCATCGACTGGTTGAAGAAGGGAGAAGATCTGGATGACAATCGTCCACGTCAGACCGAATTTAACAAGCTGAACCTTAATTATACCTTAATGAGTAAGCGTAACTTGCTTACGTTGGTAAAGGAAGGGCTGGTAAACGGTTGGGACGATCCTCGTATGCCGACACTTTGCGGATTCCGTCGTCGTGGTTATTCTCCGGAGTCTATCCGCAAGTTCATCGATAAGATTGGTTATACCACTTACGACGCACTGAATGAATTTTCATTGTTGGAAAGTGCAGTTCGTGAAGATTTGAACATCCGTGCTACCCGTGTTTCAGCCGTATTGGATCCGGTGAAGCTGATCATTACCAATTATCCGGAAGGACAAGTGGAAGAAATGGAAGCCATCAATAATCCGGAAGACGAAACAGCTGGTAGCCATATCATCGAGTTCAGTCGCGAATTATGGATGGAACGCGAAGACTTCATGGAAGATGCTCCGAAGAAGTTTTTCCGCATGACACCGGGACAAGAAGTTCGTTTGAAGAATGCTTATATCGTAAAATGTACGGGATGCAAGAAAGACGAGACTGGAAACGTAGTCGAAGTCTATTGTGAATACGATCCGAATACTCGAAGCGGTATGCCCGACAGCAACCGGAAGGTGAAAGGAACACTTCATTGGGTAAGTTGCGCACACTGCCTGTCTGCTGAAGTCCGTTTATACGACCGTTTGTGGCAAGTTGAGAATCCACGTGACGAATTGGCACGCTTGAAAGATGAAGGATTAAGCACTTTGGATGCCATGAAGCAAATGATTAATCCGGATTCATTGACAGTGAAGGCCAACTGTTATGTAGAGAAGTTCCTGGCCGAACAGAAGCCACTCTCCTACTTCCAGTTCCAGCGCATCGGATATTTCAATCTTGATCCGGACAGCAAAGACGGTAAATTGATATTCAACCGGACCGTTTCTCTGAAAGATACATGGAGTAAGATCAAGAATAAATAAACGGATCCATCCGTAAAACAGGCTGTATTGAAAATCTGCCCTCTACATTCGTCTGAGAAAGAATTTTCCAATACAGCCTATTTTACTTTCATGGAGAAATCCCTGCACAATCCTTTCTTTACACACAAACAATCAACGAAAACAACAAGCAAATGAACATGAACAGAAAACTGAAAGATTACGCATTTATCGCATTAAAAGGAATGGGAATGGGTGCTGCCGACGTCGTTCCCGGTGTATCTGGTGGAACGATTGCCTTTATTGTCGGCATCTACGAAGAATTACTTGATTCGATTAAAAGCATCAACATCCATAGCCTGAAACTTTTCTTCACTGGACGACTAAAAGAATTTTGGAAAGCCATCAACGGAAACTTCCTTTTCTCCTTGCTTTTCGGTATCGGCGTCAGTGTATTGTCGTTGGCACGCGTAATCACTTACCTACTCGTCCATCAACCCATTCTGATCTGGGCCTTCTTTTTCGGATTGGTATTGGCTTCTACCTGGTTTGTCTCGAAAGATATTAAACAGTGGAATTGGAAGACGATTCTGAGTTTCCTCATCGGCGGCATCATTGCTTATTATGTGACGATCGCCACACCCGCTGAAACACCTTCACATCCTTTATTCATTTTTCTATGCGGTATGATTGCCATCTGTGCCATGATTCTTCCTGGAATCTCAGGTAGCTTTATCCTGGTGTTACTGGGTAAATATTTCTACATCATGGAAGCAGTCAAGCAACTCGATTTCCTTACATTAGGAATTTTTGGTTGTGGAGCGATCATTGGCATCACGTCTTTCTCCCGCGTTCTTTCTTACGCGCTCAAACATTTCCACGACATAACTATTGCCATGCTGGCAGGCTTCATGCTGGGATCACTGAACAAGGTTTGGCCCTGGAAAGAAGTGGTCGAGACTTATACGACTTCCAGCGGAGAAGTCAAACCGCTGATTGAACAGAATATTTTGCCGAATGCCCATATTATCGAAGCTGTTATATTGATGGTTGTAGGTTTTGCTTTAGTTTATTTCCTGGAAAAACTGTCAATGAAGGGACACGAGCAAGTATCCAAATGAGTTGGTTAAATTATTTATACACTATAAAAGATGAATCAGCCTTTCCGAAAGTTCAGGAGAGGCTGATTTTTTATTAGTGAATGCTAATTACTTTTTAACGCTATAATTTTATTTTTTCAATTTTCTGCTTATTTTTCCCGTCATAAAATCCGTACCTTTGAGACCAAAATAAACAAAAAAACAATGATTGCACAGAACTTGATCCATGACTATCAAATGAAATGGATACGCATCCAAAAAGTTATGCAGGAAAAAGGAGCCGATGGCTGCCTCTTAACCAACGGAATTAATCTCTTTTATGCAACCGGACATATTTATAGTGGATATTTTTATCTTCCCGCCGAAGGTGAACCGTGGTACTTCGTCAAACGTCCGAATGGATTGGTCGGCGAACACGTCGTTTACTTACGCAAACCGGAGCAACTGCCGGATTTATTCCGAGAGAATGGTCTTTCAATGCCACAACATTTGTTATTGGAAGCCGACGAATTGACTTACTCTGATTATACGCGCTTACAGTCTATATTCCAACCTCAAACTACGGGTAACGCCACAGTTCTATTGCGGCAAATCAGAAAGGTAAAAACGCCTTGGGAAATTGAGCAGACCCGCTTATGCGCCCGTCGGCATGAAGCCGTTTATCAGGAAATACCAGCGTGTTTCCGTCCGGGTATGACGGATTTGGAATTCCAATATGAAATCGAATTACGGATGAGAAAGCATGGTTCGCTGGGTTTGTTCCGCGCTTTCGGTCCTAATATGGATATTTATATGGGCAGTATTTTGGCCGGTCCGAATGCCGAAACTCCTTCTCCTTTCGACTTTGCTTTAGGCGGCGGTGGCATGGATGCTTCTTGTCCGTTAGGGGCGAACGGTACACCGCTTGAAGAAGGTATGGCTATCATGGTAGATATGGCTGGAAACTATACTCCGTATATGACTGATATGACTCGTGTTTATTCGGTAGGCAAATTAAGTGATGAAGCCTATCGTGCCCACGAAGTATCTCGCCGAATTCATCAGGAAACGGAAGCTGCCGCCCGCCCGGGTGTCGCTTGCGCTGATTTATATCAGTTGGCTCTCCGCATTGTGGAAGAAGAAGGATTAGCTTCTTATTTTATGGGAACGAAGCAGCAAGCCAAATTTGTAGGTCATGGTGTAGGACTTCAAATCAATGAGCTTCCGGTGTTAACACCCCGTTCCAAAGAAATCCTGGAAGAGAATATGATTTTCGCTCTCGAACCTAAGTTTGTCCTGCCCGGTATTGGTGCAGTCGGAGTTGAAAATACTTATCTAGTGACAGCCCAAGGTTGTGAAAAACTCACTCACGCACCTGAAGAGATTATAAACTTAATATAAATCCTAATTCAAAAGATATGAAAAAGACATTATCCCTATTGTTATTGCTTGCCCTGATTATTATTCCGGCAAGAGCAGCAGACGTTCAAGACGTCAAGCCGACCAAAAATGTGATTTTGTTTATTAGTGATGGAACTTCTTTGGCAACGGTTTCAACAGCCCGCTGGCTGCAATGGTATTCTCATCCGGATAAACCGAATCTGAATATCGACCCTTATATTTGTGGTACAGTACGTACGCATTCTTCAGATGCGCCTATCGGCGACTCGGCCCCAACGACTTCATGCTATGTTTCCGGCCAGCCTAGCCAGACTGGATTTGTATCTACTTATCCTGTTCACCGCGGGAATGATGATATTTATCCGACAGATCCGAATCGGGCTTATCAACCGACTATGACAATCCTTGAAGCCGTTAAGATGTTTAAAGGCGGTTCTACCGGATTAGTATTTACCTGTGAATTTCCTCACGCTACACCGGCCGACTGTTCGGCGCATAGCTATAACCGCGGAAAATATGAATGGATAGCTTCACAGATGGTACACAATAATCTGGATGTTGTGATCGGCGGTGGTATATCTATTTTGACAAACAACTTGGAAGAACATCTGAAAGAAAACGGATATAGCGTCTATAAAAACGATCTGAAAGGTATGCGTGCTGATACCAACAGTAAAATGTGGGCGTTGTATGCCGACCGCGAAATGGATTACGACCTGGATCGAAACCCGGACGAACAACCTTCTATCGAAGAGATGACGAAGAAAGCCATTGAAAAGCTTTCCAAGAACGACAAAGGTTTCTTCCTGATGGTGGAAGGAAGTAAAGTAGACTGGGCTGCTCATGCTAATGATCCGGTCGGAATGGCTACAGACTTCCTAGCATTCGACCGTGCAGTAGGTGCAGCTCTCGAATTTGCTAAACAGAATGGTGAGACGACTGTAATCATTACTTCCGACCATGGTAACAGCGGAGTCAGCATTGGCCGCGAATCATGTAAAGGTTATGACAAGTTGACCAAAGACCAATTATTCAAGAACCTGTCACAATTCAAACTGACAGCTGAAGGCTTCGCTAAAAAGGTCAATACAATTCCTAACTTAGAAGTACAAAGTCTGTTCCGCGAACAGGCCGGTTTTGAACTGACAAAAGAAGAACTGGATGCTTTGAATAACTGTAAAGATTATAAGTTCAGTCCGATTCCGGAAGCTGAACGCCACGAGAAAAGTCAGGCTTCCATGTACAGCAATTCTTTATCCGGCTTAATGTCACAAATCATTACAAGCCGTACTTGCATGGGATTCACGACACACGGACACACTGGCGAAGAAGTATTCCTGGCCAGCTATCATCCACAAGGAACTCGTCCGATGGGTATGCATACCAATATCGAGCTGAATCATTATATGTGTAGTCTGTATGGCTTTGAACCTACATTCCTGAGCGACATGAGTAATAAATACTTTGCCCGTCATACCGATGTATTCAGCGACTATACCTGCGAAATCATCCCGGCTAAAGAAGGAGAATTGGCTCCGACATTAGTTGTAAAGAACAAGAAAGACAAGAAAAAACAACTGACAATCCATGCTTATACAAATATTGTCAAAGCAGGTAAGAAAGCAGATCAGGATATTATTCTGAATTCAGTCGTTGTTTACGTAGATAAGAACAATACTTTCTATTTACCGGAATCTTTGGTAGACTTCCTGAAATAACAGTAAGCTGTTACCTAACAGCCTAATCTTATAAACCCCTCTGTGGAAACAAAGGCCACAGAAGGGTTATTCTACAAAAAAATAAACTACCCATGAAAAGACGTGAATGGATTGGCTGTATGACAGCTCTGGCTTTTTCCGGGCTTTCTGCTTACGCCAATAAAAAAGAAGAATTCCTTCCCAAAGAACTTTTCCAAGAAGAAGAAAAACAAACTGAATCATGGACACAAGGTAATGTCCGTTTCACCTGGCTTCAAGACAATAACGGCGAGAAACGAATGCCTAATTCTTTATTCTCAGGAGCAGATGCGGAAACGATCCAACGTTTGTCGCCCGAAGGCGGAGCATTGGCCTCCATCAGCTGCTTTCTGGTACAGATCAATGGGAAAAACATCTTGTTTGATACGGGAAACGGTAAAGCAGACAGCCGTCTGTTACCCAATTTGGCTTCTTTACAAATCCAACCTGAAGATATCGATTATCTGTTTCTGACACACTTCCATGGTGATCATATCGGCGGTATGTTATCTCAAGACAAAGTAGTTTTTACTCAGGCGGAAGTCTATGTTCCCCAACAGGAATACGATGCCTGGATGCAAATGCCCGCAGATAAAAACCAACAGGTGGTCAAGACCATGAAGGCGTATGAAAAGAAATTGCATAAATTCAGCGAAGGGGACACACTGCCTGAAGGAATTATTGCCAAGAATGCTTATGGACATACACCCGGACATACAATTTACCAGCTAAACGAAACATTGATTGTCGGCGATTTGCTGCACGGAGCACAAATTCAGCTGCCGCATCCGGAAATATGTGCTTCATTCGACATGGATAAAACCCTTGCCATCCAATGCAGGAAACAGTACCTACAGTATGTAAAAGACAAGCATTTAATGATGGCTGGTATGCATTTACCGGCTCCCGGTTTTATAAGCTGGAAAAAAATTTGATATTTTTTCCTGCAAAATATTTGCATATTATCAAATAATACCTACATTTGCCGTCAGAATAGAAGAAAGAAAACAAATGAGAACATTTACAGTAAATACATATTGGTGGTGGCGCCTCGGACAACTCAAGCAGTCGTAAGAGACGAAGGCCTTCATGTATTTTAATAAGTAAATAAGAAATAAGATATGAGCGGTCTGTCGCACTTGCGACAGACCGCTCTTTTTATATGAAAGATTATACAGATAATTCAAACAAATTAAACAATATGGAAACGTATCAAGTCAATCAAAATGGGTATTACGGTAAATTTGGTGGAGCTTATGTTCCTGAAATCCTTCACCGCTGTGTGGAAGAACTCCGAATCAATTATCGGAAAGTGATAGATGATCCCAATTTTCAGCAAGAATTTCATCAGTTGTTGAAAGATTACGTTGGTCGTCCTTCTCCTCTATATCTGGCTAAACGGCTCAGCGAATTATATGGATGCAAAATCTATCTGAAGCGCGAAGACCTGAATCATACAGGAGCTCATAAAATCAATAATGCGATCGGACAAATTCTGTTGGCTAAGCGGATGGGAAAAAGCCGTATTATTGCAGAAACCGGTGCCGGACAACACGGTGTGGCCACAGCTACAGTTTGTGCTTTAATGAACCTGGAATGTGTTGTCTATATGGGGAAAACTGACGTTGAACGCCAGCATGCCAATGTACAGAAGATGGAAATGCTCGGAGCACGGGTCGTACCGGTCACTTCCGGCAATATGACACTGAAAGATGCTACCAACGAAGCTATCCGCGACTGGTGCTGTCATCCGGCTGATACGTATTATGTAATCGGATCAACAGTCGGCCCGCATCCGTATCCGGATATGGTTGCCCGCTTACAATCGGTTATCAGTCAGGAAATCAAGAAGCAACTACTCGAACAAGAAGGCCGGGATTATCCGGATTACCTGATGGCTTGTGTCGGAGGCGGAAGTAATGCAGCGGGAACCATTTATCATTATCTGGACGACTTGCGCGTTAAGATTGTTCTCGCCGAAGCCGGTGGATTAGGCATCACTTCCGGAAAGAGCGCCGCCACGATTCACTTGGGAAAGAAAGGAGTTATTCATGGTTCACAAACACTGGTTATGCAGAATGAAGACGGACAGATAGAAGAACCTTACTCTATTTCGGCAGGACTTGATTATCCGGGTATCGGACCAATGCATGCTAATTTGGCAAAAACCCGTAGAGCGCAGGTATTTGCTATCAATGATGATGATGCTTTGGATGCCGCCTTCCTTCTGACTCGACTAGAAGGTATCATTCCGGCGCTTGAAAGTGCACATGCTTTGGGAGCTTTACCTAAGATGAAGTTCAAACCAAACGACGTAGTTGTCTTGACAGTCTCTGGACGCGGCGACAAAGATATGGAGACCTATATCAAATATAAGAACCAATATTCACTTTAAAACAATGACTTATCAATTTCATACCATCAGCAAACAAGTACTGGGAGATTTGCAGACTCCCGTCAGCATTTACCTGAAAGTACGGGATATTTACCCGGAATCAGCTTTATTGGAAAGCTCTGATTTCCACGGAAACGACAACAGCTTATCTTTCATCGCCCTGCGCCCGCTGGGCAGTATCGGCATCAACCAGTCTGTTGCCACCATGAAATATCCTGACGGACGGGAAGAAAACAAAACCCTGCAAGCGGATTTTCAGGTACAAGATGCCATGAATCAGTTCCTGGGCAGCTTTCATATTGAAGGAGATGAAACCCGTTATTGCGGATTATTCGGTTATACCTCTTTCGATGCCGTCAAATATCTGGAACCGATTCCCGTTATTGAATCGCACCATGAAGAGAACGACGCGCCGGATATTCTGTATATCCTTTACAAATACCTCATCGTCTTTGATCATTTCAAGAATGAACTAACGCTGATCGAACTGCTTTCTGAAGGAGAAACACCGCATCTGAAAGATATTGAAACCTTGATTAACAACCGGAACTTCGCTTCTTATAACTTCCATACCGTAGGAGAAGAACACTCTCCTATCAGTGATGAAACGTATAAAGCCATGGTTCGACAAGGTATTCAACATTGTCTGCGGGGCGATGTCTTCCAGATTGTCCTCAGCCGTCGCTTCGAACAGGCTTTCAAAGGCGACGATTTCAAAGTCTATCGGGCATTGCGCAGTATCAATCCTTCTCCTTATCTGTTCTATTTTGATTTCGGTGGTTTCCGGATCTTTGGTTCTTCGCCTGAAACACATTGCAAGATCAGCAACGGACGCGCCAGTATTGATCCTATTGCCGGGACTGCATTCCGCAGCGGCGACGTAGAAATCGATCGTAAACGAACAAATACTTTACTGAATGATCCGAAGGAAAACGCCGAACATGTCATGTTGGTCGATCTGGCACGCAACGATCTTTCGCGCAATTGCCAGCATGTACAGGTTGATTTCTATAAGGAAGTACAATATTACAGTCACGTGATTCACCTGGTTTCACGGGTTAGCGGAGAGATAAAGCCGGATAGTAATCCAATTAAGACGTATATGGATACATTCCCGGCCGGTACTTTAAGCGGCGCTCCTAAAGTAAGAGCCATGCAATTGATTACCGAAATCGAATCTCATAACCGAGGCGCATACGGCGGATGTATCGGATTTATCGGATTCAATGGCGACTTAAATCAAGCAATTACTATCCGTTCGTTTGTCAGCCGCGGCAATGTTCTGTACTATCAGGCCGGAGCCGGAATCGTAGCCAAAAGCCATGCCGAACGAGAATTGCAGGAAGTCAATAACAAACTGGGAGCTCTTAAAAAAGCCATCATCCTGGCCGAGTCGTTAGAAAATTGACTTTGCGGACAAATCTTCTTTCCGACTCAAATCCAACCGCCGATATTCTCACTTAGTTCCTTGTCCAAATATATGCAGGCAGTAAGAAATTCTTATCAATCCTGTATGGAATTCTTTAGTTCACGGCGTGAACTAAGTAATCCACGGCGTGAACTAAGTAATCCACGACGTGAACTAAGTAATCCGCAGCGTGAACTAAAGAATAGAATGCATGGTCTGGAAGTATTTGCCGGAAGGAAATAAAAAGAAACTGGAAGTATTCATTTTTTATCAAACGAACAAATATGAAAGTATTATTATTCGACAACTATGATTCATTTACATACAACTTGCTGCACATACTGAATGAACAAGGTGCGACCGTTGAAGTCAGACGAAATGATCAAATCCGGCTGGAAGAAGTCCGGCAATACGACAAAATACTCTTATCGCCCGGTCCGGGCATACCCGAAGAAGCCGGTATCCTGCTACCGCTGATCAAGGAATACGCGCCGACGAAAAGTATTTTAGGCGTTTGTCTGGGCGAACAGGCCATCGGACAGGCCTTTGGTGCCCGTCTGATTAACTTGAAAGACGTTTATCATGGCATCGCTTCTCCGATACAGGTAACCGTTCCCGACCCGCTCTTTGCCGGCATGGGCGAAACCTTTACTGCCGGACGCTACCATTCATGGGTTGTCGATCCGGAAGATTTTCCATCCTGCCTCGAAGTAATCGCCCAAGATGCAGAAGGCAGACAAATCATGGGACTCAGACATAAGACCTACGATGTAAAGGGAATTCAGTTTCATCCCGAATCGGTTCTGACACCACAAGGAAATCAAATTATTCGTAACTGGTTAAAAGCATAAAGAAATGAAAGATATATTATACAGACTTTTCGAACATCAATACCTCGGGAAAGAAGAATCCCGGCAGATTCTGCAACAAATAGCCTTGGGGAAGTACAATGACGCGCAGATTGCCAGTCTGATCACGGTTTTCCTGATGCGAAACATCTCGGTAGAAGAACTCTGCGGATTCAGGGAAGCACTGCTGGAAATGCGTAAACCGGTAGATCTGAACGAATACAAGCCCATCGATATTGTAGGAACCGGTGGTGACGGCAAGAACACGTTCAACATCAGTACGACTGCCTGCTTCGTCGTAGCCGGTGCCGGTTACAATGTAGTCAAGCATGGGAACTACGGAGCTACTTCGGTAAGTGGAGCCAGCAACGTCATGGAACAGCATGGGGTTAAGTTTACAACTGACATAAACCACCTCAGACAGTCGTTGGATGTATGTCACATTGCTTACCTGCATGCGCCTTTGTTCAATCCGGCGTTGAAAGCCGTCGCACCCGTTCGCAAGAACCTCGGTGTACGCAGTTTCTTCAATATGCTGGGTCCGCTCGTCAATCCGGTCATTCCGACCTATCAGCTGTTAGGTGTTTACAACTTGCCGCTCCTCCGGTTGTATAACTATACCTATCAGGAAAGTGGTACACGCTTTGCCATTGTTCATAGCCTGGACGGATATGATGAAATATCATTGACCGGCGAATTCAAACTGGCTACACCGGATAAAGAAAAACTCTATACACCGGAGATGTTAGGTTTCAAAAGATGCCAGGAAGCAGACTTGGACGGAGGTGAAACGACCGAAGCCGCTGCCCGCATCTTCGATGCCATTCTGGAAGGACATGCGACCGAAGCACAAACCAACTGCGTCATAGCCAATGCCGCTTTTGCCATTCAGGTCATCCATCCGGAGAAAAAGATAGAAGAGTGTTTATCTGAAGCCCGCGAATCTTTGGAAAGTAAGCAAGCATTAGCTACCTTTCGGAAGTTTTTAAGCTTAAATCAGTAAATGTATGAAACACGATATTCTAGAAGACATTATAGCACATAAGCAGATCGAACTACAACACCAGAAGAAAGCGGTACCTTTACAGACCTTACTCGGACTGGCGAGCGAAGCCATGGACCGGAATACCGTCTCCATGCGGGAATCATTGGAAAATTCAACCTGTGGTATCATCGCGGAATTTAAGAGAAAGAGTCCGTCTAAAGGATGGTTGCACCCGAAAGCAGTGGTTTCAGATATTATCCCAGCCTATCAGGCCAACGGAGCATCAGCCTGCTCCATCCTGACAGACGAGCTGTTCTTCGGAGGTTCGCTGAGCGATCTGAAAAAAGCCCGCAGACAAACATCTTTGCCTTTGCTCCGTAAAGACTTTATTCTCGAGAGTTATCAGCTTTTCCAGGCAAAAGCGATGGGAGCCGATGCCGTCCTGCTGATCGCTGCAGTCTTGAATCCGGAGGATTGCGAGATACTTGCCAGCACAGCCCATACCTTAGGCATGGAAGTTCTCCTGGAAATTCACCAAGCAGAAGAACTGGAATGTCTGAATCCTTACGTTGATATGCTGGGGATCAATAACCGGAACTTAGGATCGTTCGACACACAAGTCAATCATTCCCTCGATTTACTTCCAGCCGTACAAGCCTACTTAGAAAAAGAAAAGGAATATACGCCGTTGCTGATTACCGAAAGCGGTATTCACGACCCGAACGATGTAATCCGTCTGCGTCAGGAAGGATTCCGGGGCTTTCTGATTGGAGAGACCTTCATGAAAACAGCAAATCCGGGTGATACTTTACGAAGCTTCATCCAAACCTGCACGAATCATGCTGATTAAAGTCTGTGGCATGCGCCAGGCTGCCAATATACGCGATGTTGCCGCCTGCGGCATTCAATGGATGGGATTCATCTTCTATCCAAAGTCTCCGCGGTATTTCCAGGAGACAAGCATTGAACTCCCGGATAACATCCGTAAAGTCGGCGTCTTTGTCAATGCCGATCCGGCAGAAATGCTACCTATATATAATAGGTATAAGCTGGATTATCTCCAGCTGCACGGGAACGAATCTCCGGAGTTATGCCGAAAGCTTCGGGAAAAAGGATACAGAATCATCAAGGCTATCTCCGTTTCTTCCGAAGAAGACATCCGGAAAACCGAAGCATATGAATCGGCAGTCGACTACTTTCTGTTTGATACCTGCTGCACAGGTTACGGAGGTTCAGGACAAACATTCGACTGGTCCATCCTGAAGCATTACGAAGGTCAGACACCTTTCCTGCTCAGTGGAGGAATTCGCCTCGAGTTACTTCCTCAACTGCTTCGTTTCAGTCATCCTCAACTCATCGGATTCGACTTAAACAGTGGTTTTGAGTCAGCACCCGGTCTTAAGGACGCGAAACGTATTCAATCATTTATCAACCAATTAAAGCAAACAAACGTATGAATCGAATCAATCAATTACTTCAAGATAGAACCAAACCGGTACTTTCCATTTATTATCCGGCCGGTTATCCCAACTTAAATGATACAACAACCGTTCTGCATACCTTGCAGCAGAAAGGTATTGATATGGTAGAGATCGGAATTCCTTTTTCAGATCCGATGGCCGACGGTCCTGTCATTCAGGAAGCTTCTACCCAAGCATTACGAAACGGTATCAGTCTGCGATTACTTTTCCAGCAAATAAAAGACATCCGGAAAGAAGGAATTACCATGCCAATTATTCTGATGGGTTATCTGAATCCAATCATGCAATTTGGCTTTGAATCTTTCTGTCAGACTTGCTCAGAGATTGGAATAGACGGTGTGATCATTCCCGATCTTCCTTTCGCCGATTATCTGGAAAACTACAAACCGATCGCCGACCAATACGGTCTGAATATGATTATGCTGATTACTCCCGAAACATCCGATGAACGTATCCGTCAAATCGACGAACATACCGACGGATTCATCTACATGGTTTCCAGTGCCGCTACGACAGGTATGCAAAAAGACTTTGAGTCTCAAAAGCAACATTACTTCAAACGAATCAAGGAACTGAAACTCAAACATCCGTATTTGATCGGTTTCGGTATCAGCAACAAAGCTACCTACGAAGCTGCCAGCCAAAATTCATCCGGAGGCATTATCGGAAGTAAATTTGTCCAACTCCTAAAAACAGAACCCAGCATTGAATCTGCAGTCGACAAACTACTCCAAATTATCCACGCCGACTGTTAAAGGCATAAATATTTTCAATGGAAAAGCGAATCCGGTAAAAGTACTCTATCACAGGAGCTTTTACCGGATTTTCCATTTATAAAGGAAGAAAAGTTCATCTCCAATGATAAATTTTTCTTCAGAAAGTTTGCACAATCAAAAATAATTCTTACCTTTGCACCGCAATTGAGAACAAAACGATTGCAAAACATGTTGAAAACGACTGGAGAGATGGCAGAGTGGTCGATTGCGGCGGTCTTGAAAACCGTTGAACTGAGAGGTTCCGGGGGTTCGAATCCCTCTCTCTCCGCAACAAACGCTGAAAATCAGCAAGTTGTAAAATAAACACCCAATTTCACACCCAAAAATGTAAAATTGGGTGTTTTTGCATTATTTAAGATGAATCAAGTATCCTTATCAACATCAATGTGCTACTAAGTCATTTTCCAAACACCCAAAAGGCAAATCCTTAGAAAATATCAAGTTCGTGAGTTATAAGTTAAAAATAGAGGTAATTGAATTGAAGTCTGAATATTATCGCTATTTTTGTAATTGTTTTAATAGTATATTAACTTGCGCATGATAAATAATGAAAAAGTATATCTTTCTATTTTGTATGTTCTTGTCAGTGGTTTTGGCAAGCTGCACGGTTTCTAAATCGGTGATTTCACAGGGTACCGATTTGAAAAAATACAAATATGTCACAGTCATTGACAATGACACGTATAGGATGCCGCCCGAACTTGTGCAGTATCAGATTCAATTGTACGATGCCGTGGGGCAATCGGGGCTGACTATGGTGAGCCAGTATCGTATGGGTGATTTGATGCAGGAGGAACAAGCTGCTTTATTGGTAGCCAAATTTGGAGTTTCCGCACGACAGGAAGAAACTGTGGTTACAGTCAATTTTATAGATTTCAATACAGACCGCCCCTTAGTTTCTTGTCAAGGTGCTTATACTACGCTTGGAATCAGCGCAAATGCTGATATTAAGGGTGCTCTCAAACGTGTGGGTGAACAGATTTCAAAGACTTTTAATAGATAAACTATGATGACTAAATGTATTAAAACCGTTTTATTAGCATTGATGAGCATCGTCTTTTTAGTGAGTTGTGATAAAGACGAACTTACAGATAGGGCTGAAACAATAAAGATGTATGTGTCTGCCGAAACAGGCACGTATATGCCATGGGGAAGTGAAGTTCCTGTGGAGTGTATGCTTGTGAAAGAAGAAGGTAAATCGGAATACTCCCATCTTGCCTTTGGAGGTATCAAAGGATTTGAATATGTGCGTGGACATGAATATGAATTAGGAGTGCTTAAAACAACACTTGCCAATCCTCCTGCCGATGCTTCGAATATTGTTTATGAACTTCTTGAAATAATTAGCGACATACCTGTATCTGTTACTCCGGAACCGGAAGAACTGCCCGAAGAAGCTAAATTCAAACTCAAAATGGTACAACTTGTTCCATTTATGGATTTGGACACTCCGTTGGCAGCTCCTTTTGATTTACTGACATTTAGAATACTCAATCATAGAGACGAATACTCTTTCCCTGTCGCACCGGACTTCTTGAAATACTATGACTTGATTGAAATGTCTTCTCCAGTTTTACCTGACACTTATTGCGTTTACAGATACAGTACAGGCGAAAACGGTACGGGGGAAAGTTTTACTCCTCAGTGGAGTTCTTATTTTTACGAGAAAACAGATTTTCCGATTTGCCTGAAAGGTTATAAAGATGGAAAGTTGATATATGAGTGTTCAACGACTCAAGTCATGCGTGAGCGTGATTTCCTTGGGGTGGATTGGGAGAATGGAAGCATTGCCATTGCCAATCCCAAAACCAATGGTATATACTGCGTGCTCGACAACCGTTATGAGTTTCTATTAACAGATACTCAAAAAGCCAATGAAACTTGTTATATAGAAATAGGTGTAAATTACTCATCGGGTCTCACCGATGCCGAAAACCTCACTCACCAGCAAGAGGGATTAAGATGGTTATTGAACAAGCATTTGGGTGAAAAGTCGTCACTGACTGCATCTGATTTCAAGACACTTCCTGAAGGTGTCGATGTTGTGGAAACTTATGAAAACAGCACTACACGGGTGGCTATTCTTCACCAACCTGTCGACGACTTGCATGAAGAACGCTACTATACCATAGCCGAATCCAAGTAAACAATTTGTTGACTTCATAAAATGAGTAAAAAGTACCGTTCCGTTTTCGGAAATGGTACTTTTTAATTCATTATGAAATGCTTCACATTCTAAATCCTCTACTTTTTCTTGGATCTTCGGCTGATTGTCGCAAACCTTGTCGTAATTTCTCCATTTGCTCCTTGAACCATTCGTCAATCGATTGCCTATTTATGGTCAGTACCAGTTTGCTATTATCGGTCGGATTCCTCTCTACCTTGAAGATGTCGTTTTTGATTTCAAACTTTCTTCTGTGTTCCTCGGAATAAATCTTACCATTGCATTGGATGGCTTCTTTCTTTGTCAAAAGACAATCTATCATATCTTTGGTAAACCCAATGACAGCGCATAGTTTTTCCATTCTCAACATTTCTCTGAGCATAGGGAACCACTTGAATGCCTTTTCAAGCAGGGTGTTCAGTCTTGATATTTCCCTGTCTTTGGCTTCAAGTGCTTGATTATGTATTCCTTGAAGATTGCGTATTTGTTTGCCGTGCTGTTCCTGTATTTGTTGCATCTTGGCTTTTAGTTCGTCAATACCCTTATTGCGCTTGACCACTTCCTGACGCAATTTCTCGTTGGCTTGTTCCAGTTCTTTCAACTTTCCACTTCCGAAAAGAGAACCAACTCCGCTTGCAATGGCAGTGGCAGCATCAGTGGCTACGCTTTTGAGTTTGTCCGTGCGTATTTCCGATTTTACCAGTTTGAGTTCCTGTTCGGCAAGACTTACCTGTTGTTCCTTGTGTCGCTTGGTTTCATCTATGCGTTGCAGTTCAGCTCTCTGCTTTTCAATGATGAAGTCATTTCGTTCCAAATGTTCCTTGCCGGTCTCGGCTTTGGATTGCCCACGTTGCATGAAGAGTATGTCAGATGCCAAAGTCTGCATTTCCATCATATCATTGTCATTGAGTTTTTGGCTCTTGCCTGTGTCGTGGTTCATCCAGTCGAATACGACATGAGCATGATAATTTGGTTTGAACCATCTGTTACCGACTTGGAAGCTCTCTTTGTCTTCCGCTTCCGGCTGACCGTTCAGCCAATGCCCTTCGTCTTTGTGCAGGAAAATTTGTAGCGGAGTGATGCCCCAGCGTCTTTGGCATTCCTCGCCAAATTTCTTCACGTTTGCCAGTGTGGTGTCCGGTTTGATGAGCAACACACCCTCACGGATGGGCGAGCATCCTGCCACTTTTATGATTTTTCCGTTCTTCCCTTTGCGTTCACGCTCTTTCTCCTGCATGGCACGACCTGTCTTTTCCTTTACCATCCGTTTGATGTTGTCGTAGTGCGTCTGCAAATTCGGATTGCCGAAGTCCGGGTTTACCCACTGCTCGTTGTCGGCAGAGAGTTCGGACACAATGTAGATTTTGGATTCACCGATATTACGCATATACTCGGCAGTCCTTCGATTGTGAGCCTCACCAAATTCGAGGAAATGACGCAGCGTGGTGTCATATACGTGACCAAGATGAAGCAGAACCTGACGTATGAAGTCACAAAGAGCACTTGGTACATGAATGCAGAGGGTCTGATGCAGTGGAAGGAGGAATTTGTCATCTTCCGCAAAGAAATCAAGAGCAAGAATGAGGAAACAGGCGAGATGGAGAAGAAAACGATAGAGCATCATGCCCGTATCGTCACATACATCGATGAAAAGAAGAAAGAGTGCCAAGGTCATACGACTGCTTACAAACGATCTTGAGACAGAATACGAGGAAATCGTATCGATTTATAAGGCCAGATGGGCCATAGAGTCCCTTTTCAAGCAGATAAAGCAGAATTTCCCACTCAGATACTTCTACGGAGAGAGTGCCAACGCCATCAAGATACAAGTTTGGGTAACGCTCATCGCCAATCTACTCATTACGCTACTGCAAAAGGGCGTCAGCCGCTCATGGAGCTTCTCTGGACTTGCCACCATCGTCAGAATGTAAGCATTCGGCAAACTACAGGTCTTAAACTTTTATATTGCTGTCCGGTAAAACTTTTGCAAGCAAAATAAATTAGGGTTGACACTTCTCACGAGGTATCAACCCTTTTGGTTATCTTTGTTTTTGCTAAAATAAAACATAACCATGAGCAAAGATAGTCATTTTACCGGACAGCCAGTCTATAGTCAAGTGTTAAAGTTACTCG